>Ga0265293_10005487_pt1 | contig 21106 bp, 22 predicted proteins | sample Munlanlewell138R_FD_192505 | JGI IMG/M metagenome (GOLD analysis project Ga0265293, IMG submission 192505) | Leachate microbial communities from a municipal landfill in Southern Ontario, Canada - Leachate well 138R | ecosystem: Engineered > Solid waste > Landfill > Unclassified | place: Canada... | reverse complement strand
CGCCGTCAACGACAGCCCCTTCGCGGGGCGCGAAGGCGACAAGGTGACGAGCCGCATGATCCGCGACCGGCTGATGCGCGAGGCGGAAACCAACGTCGCCATCCGCATCACCGAAAGCGCCGACAAGGACAGCTTCGAGGTGGCCGGGCGCGGCGAACTGCAACTGGGCGTGCTGATCGAGACGATGCGGCGCGAAGGCTTCGAGCTGGGCATCAGCCGCCCGCGCGTCCTGTTCGACAAGGACGAGACCGGCGCCCGCACCGAGCCTTATGAAACCGTCGTCATCGACGTGGACGACGAACATTCCGGCACGGTCGTGGAAAAGATGCAGCGCCGCAAGGCGGAACTGACCGAGATGCGCCCGTCCGGCGGCGGCAAGACGCGGCTGATGTTCTCCGCCCCGTCGCGCGGCCTGATCGGCTATCATGGCGAATTCCTGTCCGACACGCGCGGCACCGGCATCATGAACCGCCTGTTCGAGAAATACGGACCGCACAAGGGCGCCATCGAAGGGCGCATCAACGGCGTGCTGATCTCCAACAGCACGGGCGAGGCCGTGGGCTATGCGCTCAACAGCCTGGAGGACCGCGGCGTGCTGTTCGTTTCGCCGCAGGACAAGGTTTACGAAGGCATGGTGATCGGAGAGAACGCCAAGCCCGAGGATCTCGAAGTCAATCCGCTCAAGTCCAAGCAACTGACCAACTTCCGGTCGACGGGCAAGGACGACGCCATCCGGCTGACACCGCCCAAGGTGATGACGCTGGAACAGGCCATCGCCTATATCGACGACGACGAGATGGTGGAAGTAACGCCGAAGTCCATCCGGCTGCGCAAGGCGATCCTCGACCCGCATGAACGCAAGAAGGCCAGCCGCAAGAAGGAAGCGGCCTGACAGACGCGGCAGGCCTTCATTCATACAAAATACGAAAAGTATGAACGAAAGCTGTCGGGCACGTCCCGGCCGGGTTCAGCAATCCATCGCTAGAAAGTCTCTATCGGACGACACGCGGACCGGACAATCGTGCACCGCCGCCTCCGTCGTTCCATGAGGATTCGATGCCATGACCCTGTTTCGGAAGGCCGCTCTCGCTTCCGTGCTGGCCGCAACCGCGCTGGCCAGCGCCACCCCCGCCATGGCGCGCGACCATTGGGGGCCGCGTCATCGCGGCGGCGGGGGCAACGACGCCGCCATCGCCATCGGCGCGGGCGTGGTGGGGCTGGCCATCGGCGCGCTGATCGCCTCCGCGAGCAACGACAAGAAGCGTGACCGCTACGACGACCGTCAATACGACGGCCGGCGCCATGACGGCGGCGCTTATGACGACCGCTATGACGAGGGGCGCTATGATGACAGACGCTATGATGACAGGCGCTACGATGACCGGCAGGGCCGTGGCTATGACCCGCGCCATGAATCTCAGGGCGAATGGAGCGATGAACGCTACAACGAGGAATGGCGGCGACGCGGCCGCTGAATGAAAACCCTCCGATAACGAACGCTTCCGATACCAGACGCTTCCCATACCGAACAGGCGCCCGGCGCGACAGGCCGGGCGCCTTCGATTCAGGACAAGTTCAGGCGCCGGATGATCTCCTCATGCTTCCGGGCACCGAATCGCCGCGCGTGTCGCCCGTTCCGAAGGGAGACTGACCATGCTGAAATATGCCAGGCGCGCGGTTCTGGGGGTTGTTCTTGCCGCATCGGCGCTTGCCGTCGCCAACCCGGTGCAGGCGCGGGACGGATACCGGCGCGACGGCGGGAACGATGCCGCCATCGCCATCGGCGCGGGGATCGTCGGCCTCGCGATCGGCGCCATGATCGCCGACCGGGACGACGACCGCTATTACGACCGGCGCTATTACCGCGATCGCCGCTATGTCAGCGTTCGCGGTTATCCCGATTATTACTATTATTACCCCGGAAACCCGAACCGCTATTACCGCGACCGCTATTATACCCAGCATTACCAGCCCTATTACCGTTCCTATCGGAGCAACGGGCGCTGGGACGGCTCCTATTACGGCAACCGCCGTTCCGGCGCCTATGCCAGCGGCGCGCGGTATAAATATCGGGATCGGGATCACCGCAGATCATATCGGCGCGGCCGGTAAGCCGCAAACCGGGCCACAAAAACCCGCCACAAAACCCGGCAGCCAGCCCCTCGCCAAGCCGCCCGCTTGCCGCTAAGGGGCGGCGCAATGACTTGTGCGCCGTCCCTTGCCGTTGCGGAACCAGCCTCCGCCGCCCCGCTCGCCGGGCTGCGGATCGCACTGTTCAGCGGCAATTACAACTACGTGCGCGACGGCGCCAACCAGGCGCTGAACCGGCTGGTCGGCTATCTGCTGCGTGAGGGCGCGGCAGTTCGCGTCTACTCGCCCACGATCGAGAAGCCCGCATTTCCGCCGACCGGCGATCTGGTGAGCGTCCCTTCCCTGGCCATTCCCGGCCGGGGCGAATACCGCGCCTCGCTGGCGCTTTCTCCCGCCGTGCGCCGCGATCTCGCACGGTTCGCGCCCAACGTGGTCCACGTGTCCTCGCCCGATATTGCCGCCCACCGCGCGGTAAGCTGGGCACGGGCACGCGGCCTGCCGGTGCTGGCCTCGGTCCACACCCGGTTCGAGACCTATTTCCGCTATTACAACATGGCATGGGCGGAGCCCGCCGTTGTCGCCATGCTGCGCCGTTTCTACCGCCGCTGCGACGCGCTGGTCGCGCCGTCGGAAAGCTTCGCGCAAGTGCTGCGCGAACAGCGCATGAACCATGACATTTCCCTGTGGTCGCGCGGCGTGGACCGCGAGATCTTCAACCCCGGCCGCCGCAGCTTCGAATGGCGGCGCTCGCTGGGCATCGCCGACGGAGATTTCGCGATCGGCTTCCTCGGCCGGCTGGTGCTGGAAAAGGGCCTCGACGTCTTCTGCGACACGATCGACGAACTGGCCCGCGGCGGCGTTCCGCACAAGGTTCTGGTCATCGGCGACGGCCCGGCGCGGGAATGGTTCGCCAACCGGCTTCCCCACGCGGTCTTCGCCGGCTTCCAGACCGGCGAGGCGCTGGGCCGCGCGGTCGCCAGCATGAACGTGCTGTTCAACCCGTCCGTGACCGAAGCCTTCGGCAACGTGACGCTGGAAGCCATGGCCTGCCGCCTGCCGGTCGTCGCCGCGCGGGCGACAGGCAGCGAAAGCCTCGTGCGCGACGGACAGTCGGGCCGCCTCTGCACGCCCGGTTCGGTCAACCAGTTCGCGGACGCCCTGCGCGCCTATATCGAGCAGCCGGACTTGCACGCCACCCACGGCGCGGCGGGAGAACGGTTCTCGCTCGACTATTCGTGGGACCGGATCAACCAGTCCGTCGCCGACACCTATCTGCGGCTGATCCGCCAGAAGGACGGCAAGACCGCCTGATCCCCGGCTATCGCAGCACGCCCCGCTTTTGCATCCGCCACGTATAGAGCAGCAGCCCCACGGCGATGACCCAGACCACCAGCATCATGGCCCGCATCACCGGCGTTTCCAGCGACGCCGGCATATCCGTGCCCACCTGATGCACCGTGCTGACCGCGAGGCCGAGCAACGACAGCGCAAAGGCCGTCACGGCATGACGCGAGCGGATCAGCATGAGCAGCGATCCCACGACCGCGCCCCACACGCCGACCGCCCATGCGATCCGCGTCCAGGTTGGCATGGCGTCGATCATGGCCATCATCTCGGGCGGAAAGTTCGCCAGATAGGCGCTGTCACGCAGGTTGGTCATCGTATAGTCGTAACCGCCGAAGGCGTTCCACAACACGGCCAGCACGGCTATGATCCAATACAGGAGCGGCGCGCCGGGACGGGCGGTGGCAGTCTGCGATGCACTGTCTTCCATGGTTCCCCTCCATAAAAGCAACAAGGCACCGCGAGATTACACTATCTACGGGGCTGGTGCAAAATCCGCGCGCAGGGCCTAAATGAAGCGCATGGCAGACCTTTTCGCCGACGACTCCCCTCCGCCTGCGGCCGCGCCGGAGGAACCCCTTGCCTCCGCACCGCTCGCGGACCGGCTGCGCCCGCGTTCGCTGGACGACGTGGTGGGGCAGGAACACGTCACCGGGCCGGAAGGCACGATCGGCCGCATGGTGCGCGCGGGCAGGCTCTCCTCGCTCATCCTGTGGGGTCCGCCCGGCACCGGCAAGACCAGCATCGCCCGCCTGCTGGCGGACGCGGTGGGGATGCGCTTCGTGGCCGTCAGCGCCGTGTTTTCCGGCGTTGCCGACCTCAAGAAAGCCTTTGCCGAAGCGGAAGTGGCGGGCCACGCCGGGCAACGCACGCTGCTGTTCGTGGACGAAATCCACCGCTTCAATCGCGCGCAGCAGGACGGCTTCCTGCCCTTCGTGGAGAAAGGCACCGTCACGCTGGTCGGCGCGACGACCGAGAACCCCAGCTTCGAACTGAACGCGGCGCTGCTGTCCCGCGCGCAGGTCGTCATCCTGCACCGGCTGGACAGCGCGGCGCTGGGCGCCTTGCTCGATCGCGCGGAAGCGGCCGAAGGCAGGCCCCTGCCCCTCACGCCCGAAGCGCGCGAGGCGCTGGTCGCCAGCGCGGACGGCGACGGGCGGTTCCTGCTCAATCAGGCCGAAACGCTCTATGCGGCGCAGCTTGCCGAACCGCTGGACCCGGCGGCGCTGGGGGCGTTCCTGCATCGCCGCGTCGCGGTCTACGACAAGGACCGCGAGGGGCATTACAATCTCATCTCCGCGCTGCATAAATCGCTGCGCGGATCGGACCCGCAGGCCGCGCTCTATTACCTCGCGCGGATGCTCACGGCGGGGGAAGAGCCGCTCTACGTGCTGCGCCGCCTGACGCGCTTCGCCAGCGAGGACATCGGCCTTGCCGATCCGCAGGCGCTGACCCAGTGCCTTGCCGCCAAGGACGCCTACGAGTTCCTCGGCAGCCCGGAAGGCGAACTGGCCATCGTGCAGGCCTGCCTCTATTGCGCCACCGCGCCCAAATCGAACGCGGCCTACACGGCGCAGAAGGCCGCATGGAAGAGCGCGCGGGAAACGGGATCGCTTATGCCGCCCGCCCATATCCTCAACGCGCCGACGAAGCTGATGAAGGACATCGGCTATGGCAAGGACTATGCCTACGACCATGACGCGGAGCACGGCTTTTCCGGCGCGGACTACTGGCCGGAGGAAATGGGCGCGCAGGCCTTCTACCGCCCTGTGGAACGCGGGTTCGAGCGTGAAGTGCTGAAACGCATGGACTGGTGGCAACGCCAGCGGGAGGGGAGCCAGCGGGAGGGGGGCCAGCGGGAGGCGGGCCGCCGCGCGGACGACGCTCCATCGGAATGAGGTTCACACGCTTTGCCGCTATCGACTGGTCCGGGCAGGCCGTGGCCCAGCCGAAGGGCCTGACGCTGGCTGTAGCCGAAGCCGGGAACGACGCGCCGGTGCTGGTCAGGCCGGACGGCGGCTGGTCGCGGGAAGCCATCGCGGGCTGGATCGCGGACCATGCCGATGAGGACATGCTGATCGGACTGGACCTGTCGCCCGCCTTCCCTTTCCTCGACATGAGCGATTATTTCCCCGGCTGGACGCAAAGCCCCCGCGATATGCGGGCGCTCTGGGCGCTGGTGGAGGAACTGGCGCGGGACGACTCCCACCTCGCGGCAAGCGCCTTCGTCTCTCATGCCGAGGCCAGCCGCCATTTCCGCCAGCGCGGCCGGCTGGGCGACCTCCATCCGCCCGGACGCGGCCGGCTGCGCCTGTGCGAGCATGGCCAGAAGGAAATGGGCCTTTCTCCCTATAGCTGCTTCAACCTCGTCGGCGCGGCGCAGGTCGGCAAGTCGAGCCTGACAGGCATGCGCGTGCTGCACCGCCTGACCGGGCGCGTGCCGTTCTGGCCGCTCGATCCGCTGCCGGAAAAAGGCGCTGTCGTCGTCGAAATCTATACGGCGCTGGCCGCGCGCGAGGCGGGCGTGCGCCGGGGTTTGAGCAAACTGCGCGACGGGCAGGCGCTGGATGGGGCGCTGGCCGCGCTGGACAGCGAGCCGCATGCGCCGCTCGCCCGCTATGACGACCATGCGACCGACGCGCTGCTGGCGGCCGCCTGGTTGCGTCACGCGGCCCCACGCCCAAGCCTGTGGACCCCCGCCGGTCTCACGCCCGAAGTCGCGTGCACCGAGGGGTGGACGTTCGGCGTGCCCTTGCTTACACAAATGTAAGACCGTTCCATACGATCGGGGGAGAAGCCCATGAAGCTCACCAGACCCGCACTTCTTGCCGGGCTTGCCGCCTTTGCGCTCGCCGCCTGTTCCACCACGTCCGCCCCGCCCGTCACGCAAGCGCCCGTCACGCCCGCCGCCCCAACGCAGCAGTCATGGACCAATTTCGCTCGGGCCACGGTCGAAAAATGGTTCGAGCTGGACCCGGCCTTCGCGGTCTATCAAGGTGACCATCGCTTCGACGGCAAGCTGCCGGACTGGAGCGAGGCCGGGCTGAAACGAACGGAACATTTCCTGCGCTCCGTCATTGCGGATGCATCGGCCTATGACGGCCTGCCGCCCGATCAGGCATTCGAGCGCGACTATCTGGTGCACGAAGCCACCAAGAACCTGTTCTGGCTAACGGAGGCGGACTGGCCGCGCCGCAACCCGGCATTCTATGTCGGCGGCGGGCTCGATCCGAACGTCTACGTCAGCCGCGAATATGCCGGCAAGCCGGCGCGCATGAAGGCGATGATCGCGTTCTTCCGTGCCGTGCCGGATGCCGCGCGCCATATCCGCGCCAACCTGCGCACGCCGATGCCCGCCAGCTACGTCAGATACGGCGTGGCGGGTTTCGGCGGCTTTGCGGACTATTATCGCGGCGATGCGCGCGCAGCCTTCGCGGACGTGGCCGATCCGGCGTTGCAGGCGGAGTTCCGCGACGCATCGGAAAAGGCGGGCGCCGCCATGCAGGAACTCGCCGACTGGCTGAAGGCGCAGGAACCCACCGCCACGCAGGACTATGCACTGGGCGCGGAAAAGTTCGCCCGGATGCTGAAGGCGACGGAGATGGTAGACATTCCGCTCGACGAACTGGAGGCCGTCGCGCGCGCAGACCTTGCCCGCAACCGGGGCGCCGTGGAACGATCCTGCGCGAAGTTCACGCCCGGCCAGCCGATCGAAGCGTGCTTCGCGAAACTCAACGCCCGCAAGCCCAAGGACGGCCCGGTCGAGGAAGCGACCCGGCAGATCCCGGACCTTACGGCCTTCGTGCGGACGAAGGATCTCGTCACCATCCCCGGCAGGGAGCAGGCGCTGGTGCGCGAAAGTCCGCCCTACAACCGGCAGAACAGCGCCTATATCGACGTGCCGGGGCCGTTCGAGAAAGGCATCCCGTCGATCTACTACATCTCACCGCCGGACCCTGCCTGGGACAAGGCGACTCGCGATACCTACATTCCCGGCGTCAAGGATTTGCTGTTCACCAGCGTGCATGAGATCATGCCGGGCCATTTCCTCCAGTTCCTGCATTCCAACCGCTCGCCCTCGCCGATCGGACGGCTGTTCGTGGGCTATGCCTATGCCGAGGGCTGGGCGCACTATACCGAGGAAATGATGTGGGAAGCGGGCCTTGGCGGCAGCGATCCCGAAACGCATGTCGGCCAGCTTTCCAATGCCCTGCTTCGGAACTGCCGCTTCCTGTCGGCCATCGGCCTGCACGCGCGCGGCATGACGCAGGCGGAATCGAAGAAGCTGTTCATGGAGCAGTGCTGGCAGGACGAAGGCAACGCCGAGCAGCAGGCGGCACGGGGCACCTATGATCCGGCCTACCTCAATTACACGCTGGGCAAGCTGATGATCCGCAAGCTGCGCGAGGACTGGACGGCATCGCGCGGCGGACGCGCGGCGTGGAAAACCTTCCACGACCAGTTCCTGAGTTACGGCGGCCCGCCCATTCCGATGGTACGGCAGGCCATGATGCAGGAAGATACGCCGCGATCGGTGTTCTGACCGGGAGCGACCGGACGACGCCCGCCTCTTGCCCGGTACCGATAGATGGTGCCGGTGGGATATGGTGCCGGAGGTCAGGATCGAACTGACGACCTACCGCTTACAAGGCGGTTGCTCTACCACTGAGCTACACCGGCGCGCCGCTGTCCCTAATCCAACTCGCCGAACGACGGCAAGGGACAAAGGGATGGAAACATTCCGCCGGTCAGGCGGGATCGGCGTCCGTCAGGCGCCATGCCGCTGCGGAATGAACCGCCGGACGCCGCGGCAACCGAATCCCGGCAATGCGCAGGAAACGGGTCATGCCTTCGCAAAGCTGGCCGATCAGGTAAATCGCGATTGCGCAGCAGGCCATGACACTCTCCATTGGACGCGCAAAGGCGCCAAGCCTATTGAACATTCGTACAGTCGCATCTCGTCCAGATCAAGATATACAGAAGGGAGCCTGATGAGGCCGAAGCCGTCCGAAATCGCCATTTGGCCCTGCCGGGCCGTCGATCGGGTGCACGCCCGATGACCGCCCCCATGTCTGCTTTACCCATCTCCACGCCCACCGCGATTTTTGCGCTTGCCTGTTCCGTGAGCCTGATCCGCCTGGTTCTGGTCAACCGGCGCGGCCGCGCGGCCAGCCCCCTTGTCGACAGCCGGGAAGCGGATGCGGCGCATGTCGTGATGAACGGCGCGATGGCGGTGATGCCGTTCGCGGCGCTGCACGTCTGGTCGGGCACGGCGCTGTGGCTGCTCGCCGCCGCGCTGGGTCTGCGCCTTGCCTATGTGGCGGCGGCGCGGCCGAAAAGCGCGCCGGGGAAACAAGCCACGCTGACGGGCACGGCCTATCATCTCCTTACCGTTCTGGCGATGATCTACGCCATGCAGCACATGGGGCCAGCGGCAATGGACCATGCGGCAATGGGCCATGCGGGCGCGCACGGCGGCCTTTCGCTCGCGCTTCCCGGCTGGATCACGGCGGCGCTCGGCGGGTTGTTCCTGATCGACGGCCTTTTGACACTGGGCGCCGGCCTGTTCGCGCCATCGGTCGTCGCGCGGGCCATACGGGAAGCCGGGAAACCTTCGGGCAACGTTACGGGCGATCTGCCGGAGATTTCGCGGACATCGTTCCTCTTCGCGGCCTTCGGCCACATCGTCATGGATTTCGGCATGGCATGGATGTTGCTGTTATCCGACCGAGCCGGTCATTGACGGTCCCTTCGCCACGCGGCATCAAATACCGATCGGACACATGACAACCGGGAGCAGGTTATACAACATCCAGCGTCGAGCCTGACCGAACCGGTTCAGACACTTCCGCCCGGCAGCGACGAATCTCTCCCCGTCCCCCAACGCAACACACTTTCCCGAAGCACTTCCACCACAGACAGGCTGCCGTCATGACCGCACTGGACAAGGCCGCCATGCGGCAGGAATGGCGCGGCGGATGGCCGGTTGTGCTCGCATCGGCGGCGGGGATGAGCCTGACGCCGCTCACAACCTACACCATGGGCGTGTTCGTAACGCCGCTGGAGGAAGAATTCGGATGGAGCCGCGCGTTCATCGCAACCGGGCTGACGGTAAACGCCGTGACCGGCGTGCTGCTCTCCGTATTCGTCGGCGCGCTGGTCGATCGCTTCGGTCCACGGCGAATCGCCATCCCCGGCGTAATCCTGTTCTGCGTTACATTCGGCCTGCTTTCCACTACGTCGGGCGCCTCCATTCACTGGTGGCTGTTGTGGCTGGGGGTCTCGTTCGGCGCCCTGATGCTGAAAGTGACGGTATGGACCTGGGCCATTGTCAGCCGTTTCACTCATGCGCGCGGGCTTGCGCTTGCCACAGCGCTCAGCGGCACAGCCATTACCGGCATGATCTCACCGTTTCTTGCGGAGTTCCTCATTCAGAACTTCGGCTGGCGGTGGGCCTATGTTGGCCTCGCCGCCGCATTTTGCGCTATCGTGCTGCCCCTGGTTCTCGCATTTTTCTTCGGCGCGAATGACCTGGTCCGCACATCAACCGTCCCGACATCCATGCCGAACCCGACGCCACTTTCCGGATTGACGGTGAAGGACGCCCTGGCATCGGCGACATACTGGAAAGTCGCGCTCGGCACTTTCATGGTTATCCTCACGATCATGGGCAGCGTTGTGCACTTTGTGCCGATCCTCGTTCACGGCGGACTGGAGCGCGGCGGAGCCATCACGGCGGCAGGCGCCATGGGAGTCGCCGCATTCTGCGGGCGGCTGCTTGCGGGATTCATGCTCGACAGGCTGAACGCCAAGATCATTGGCGGAACGGCGTTTCTGCTGCCGGGTCTGGTCGCTGGCGCTTTGCTGGCATTTGAAGGCGATCTGATTATGGCGATTGCTATCGCACTGGTAATGGGATCGTGCATAGGCGCGGAAATCGAAGTCTCGTCCTATCTGTCTTCGCGCCATTTCGGTCTGCGCAATTTCGGCACCCTGTTCGGCATCATCGGCGGCCTGATCGCGCTTGCCGGCGGCGTGGCTCCACCATTGGCAGGCCATATGTTCGACCTTTACGGTTCCTATGATCTCGCACTGATGGCCGGAGCTGTATTATCGGTCGCGGCAGGCGTTCTCCTCTTTACGCTGCCGGCCTATCCAGAGAACTTCGGCCCGGAGAAAACCTCGACGATTTCCTGACGGTCGCCGGAACATACATACAGCCGGTTCAGTCAGGGAATACCCGTGCCCCCTCGCCCCTCGCCGCATGCCGAAGCCCGGTCCTACGGACCGCCCGCCGGAGAAAAGCAAAAGGCCCGCCGCACCTTGCCGTGCGACGGGCCCCGATTGCCTGCTTGTCGACGCGCTTATTCGGCGGCTTGCGCCACGGCGTCGACCGAAACATACTTGCGGCCCAGCTTGCCCTCATGGAAGCGGACGCGGCCTTCGGCGAGCGCGAACAGCGTGTGATCCTTGCCGATGCCGACATTGGCGCCGGGATAGAACTTCGTGCCGCGCTGGCGCACGATGATGTTGCCGCCGATCACTTCCTGACCGCCGAACTTCTTGACGCCGAGGCGGCGGCCCGCCGAATCGCGACCGTTGCGCGAGGAGCCGCCTGCTTTCTTGTGTGCCATCTCGAACTACTCCGGGAAACTTATTCGGCGGCCGCTTCGGGCGCGGCTTCCGCCTTGGGCGCGGCCTTCTTCGCCGCCTTCTTTTCCTCACCGCCCACGGCAAGGATGCGCAGCAAGGTCATCTGCTGGCGGTGGCCGTTGCGGCGGCGGTAGTTGTGGCGGCGGCGCTTCTTGAAGACGATGACCTTTTCGGACTTCGCCTGCGCGATGATTTCAGCCGAAACCGTCACTTTCGCGGCGTCGGCGATCTCGCCGTCCTTGCCCGCGAGAAGAACGTCGCCCAGCGTGATCTTGTCACCGGCTTCACCCGCCAGCTTTTCGACCGCGATCTTGTCTCCGGCGGCAACCCGGTATTGCTTGCCGCCCGTGCGCACTACTGCGAACATGGTGCCCTTACCTGTCAACTGTCTGTTTCTGCCACCCCGGCCACACCGGCCCCGGCGAACCGGAAACCTTGCGCGGGCGGCGCGCCGGACGCCCCGCGAGTGCGGGGGGCCGGAAAGAGAGGTGCCACTAGTCCAAGGCCGGAGCGCTGTCAACCGCCGTGGAGCCGTGATAAGGCGCCTGCCATGATCCGCGATCCGTCCCGCAATTTCCTGCCCGCCGCCGCCGCGCTGGCGTTTTCCATCCCGATAGCCGGATGCGCGTCGCCCGGAGATTATCCCTCGCTGGCGATCCGCGACGCGGAACGGGTTTCCGCGACGGTGGAACCCGTTTCCCCGAACGCAACGCCCGCGCCGCTCCCGCCACCGGCGCCGGAACTGGCGGACAGGCTTTCGCAACTGGTGGCGCAGGCACGCGATGCGCACAATCGATTCGGCCAGATGCGCGGACGCGCCGAATCGGCGCTGGGGCGGGCGGGCGGTTCCGGCCCCGGCAGCGACGGCTGGGCGGCGGCCACGATGGCGCTGGCCGATCTCACGACCGCGCGCGGCGCAACGATGTCCGCGCTGACGGAACTTGACCTGCTGGCCACCGCCGACGCGCTGAAAGGCGGCGGCGCGCCGACGGGAGACACGGTCACGATCGCCGCCGCGCGAGACGAAGTGGCGGTGTGGGTGGCGGCGGAGGACGGCGTGCTGGCGACGCTCGGCTCGCGCCTGCGCAATTAGCCCCAGCGCGCAAGATCGGCGAAATCGGCCTCGCGCGGCTCGATCCAGCACCATTCGCCGTTTGCCCTTTCCCGCTTCCAGAACCAGCTTTCGCTCTTGAGGTGGTCCATCAGGAAATCGGCCGCCGCGAAAGCATCGCGCCGATGCCGCGCGGCGGCGGCCACCAGCACGATCGGATCACCCGGAGACATCAGGCCGGTGCGATGGATGACCAGCAGCCCGTCCACTTGCCACCGCGTCCGCGCCCGCGCGGCCAGCGCCTCCATCCCCGGCAAGGTCAGCGGCCCGTAATGGCGCAGTTCCAATACTTCCACGCCGTCGCCCGCGCGCACCTGTCCGATAAAGCTGACCACACCGCCCGATGCCGGATGCGCCGCCGTGAACCGCGCGATGCGGGCGGCAGGCTCGAACCTGTCGGCCAGCAAAAGGACTTCGGCGTCCATGTCATCCCCCGCTGACGGGCGGCAGGAAAGCAAGTTCGTCTCCGTCCGCCAGCCGCATTGCCGCATCCGGCGCAACCAGCTCCCCATTGCGCGCCAGCCTGATCCGATCACCCGAAAGCACGCTGGCCAGTTCCGGCTCCAGCCCCGCGAGCACAGCCGCGAGCGTCGGCGCGACGGCGACTTCGCGCTCGCCCGCCCCGGCCGCGTCTTCCAGCCGCCCCAGGAAAACCAGCCTGATAGCCATGTCAGCCGCCCGTCATCGACATATGGCGGGCAAGCGCGGGCGCGGCGCCCGGCCGTTCGATCACGAAATGGTGACGCGCGGGCTTGATCCGCATGGCAAGGTCCAGCGCATCGGTCAGCGCCGCATCGGGGTCCGCCGAGCGCACGGCGGCGCGCAGGTCCACGCGCTCGTTTCCGCCAAGGCAGGCGTATAGCTGCCCCGTCGCCGTCACGCGCACGCGGTTGCAGCCATCGCAGAAATTGTTGGTGAGCGGCGTTATCATGCCCAGCCTGCCGCCGGTCTCGGCCACGTCGAAATAGCGCGCGGGGCCGCCAGTGCGGTGATCGCTCGGGCGAAGCGTCCAGTGCCGCTCCAGCCGTTCGCGCACCAGCGACAGCGGCAGGTAATGATCGAAGCGGTCCTCCTCCACTTCGCCCAGCGGCATGACTTCGATCAGAGTCGCATCGAAGCCCTGCCCGTGCGCCCAGCCGACCAGGCCCGGCAGTTCGTCCTCGTTCAGACCCTTGAGCGCGACAGTGTTGATCTTGACCCTGAGGCCCGCTTCCTTCGCGGCGGCGATCCCTTCCAGCACCTGCGGCAGGCTGTCGCGCCGGGTGAGCCGGGCAAAGCGTTCGCGATCCAGCGTATCGAGCGACACGTTCAAGCGCCGCACGCCCGCCGCGCGCAGAGCGTCGGCATAATCGGCAAGATGGGTGCCGTTGGTGGTGAGCGTCAGTTCCTCCAGCCCCCCACCCTCTCTGGCTCCCACCTTGCGGCCCAGCGCGCGCACCAGTTCGATCATGTCGCGCCGCACCAGCGGCTCGCCGCCGGTCAGCCGCAGTTTCGTGATGCCCCGCTCAATGAAGCCCAGCGCCAGCCGGTGCAGTTCCTCAAGCGTCAGCACGTCCTTGCGCGGCAGGAACACCTGCCGTTCGGGCATGCAATAGGAGCAGCGCAAATCGCAACGATCCGTCACCGACAGGCGCAGATAAGTGATCCGGCGCCGGAACTGATCGACAAGAGGCGCGGCCGTGGTCATGCCCCCGAAACTATCACGGCCTTCGCGCCCTGGCTATCGAGAGGGAGATACTGCCCCGTCACGCCCGGTGCCCGCGCCAGATACGCCAGCGTCGCGGCGATGGCCGCTTCGTCGTCCGACGCCACGGCATTGATCCGCAACGGCGCATATCGGCGCGCCAGTTCCTGCACCACGGCCAACCGCCAACCGCGATGCGCGTGATCGGCGGGCGGGAAAACAAGGGTCAGGTCGTCCCCGCCCCGCGCCATCAATGCCTCGATCTCCGGCAGGTCGCGCGTATGGAACCGCGCCGCGTCGTCCAGCGGCGCGCCTGCCGCCCCTGCGACGCACCGGATTTCCATCAGGGCCTTTCCCGATGCAGCGTGATGCCGATCCTTTCGCCCGCCTCGCTGATCGCCAGCTTCACGATCTTCACCGTGACGGCTTCCACGCGATCGTCCTGAAGGAACAGCGTTTCGCAGATATGATCGGCAACCGCTTCTATCAGTTTGAAGTGGACGCCTTCCGGCAAGGCGTCGGACGCCGCGAACTTCAGGTCCATGTAGTTCTTGCTGACCGACAGCGGCGTATCGGGCGCATAGTGGCGCGCGGGCCTGATCCGCGCCTGCACGGTGATCCGCAAGGGCTGCGGCTTGCCCGTCTCTTCCGAATAGATTCCGGTGAGCACGTCGATTTCGAAATCGGCGACTTCAAGGATCAGACTGTCCGTCACGCGTTGCCCCCGGCTGGATCAGGCTGAGCGGATGGCACCGGCGCGGCGCGATGTCCAGCCGTCACCGCTCTGTAACCGAACCGCAACGCGCCCGCCATGCGCGGAAGCTAGCGGAGCTTGCGCCAAGGCATTTCCAAAAGGGGAAGCAAGATGAACAGGTCAATCAGCGAAGCCGGTTACAGTGACGGGGATATTGATACCAACCACAGCGGCAACCTGTCGCTGGAAAGCATCGTGGCCGAGCGCTGGTCGCGCCGCCAGACGCTGTTCGGCGGGCTTTCGGCGAGCGCGCTGGCGCTGTTCGGCACCTCGATGCTGGCCGCTTGCGGTGACGACAATGAAGCGCCTGTCGTCAACGCGGGCCAGAACGGTGCCTCGCGTTCGGGCCGCATGGTAACGCTGGCGGGCAGCGCCGAGGACAAGCAGGGAATCGACTCGGTGCGCTGGACGCAGACCGGCGGGCCTTCCGTGACTCTGGAAGGGGCGGACACGAATACCGCGAAATTCCTGGCGCCGAGCGTCGGCAGCGATACTCCGCTCACGTTCACGTTCGAGGCGACCGACGCGAAAGGCAAAGCGGCAAGCAGCACGACGACCGTGACGATCAGCCCGGCCGCGCTGGGCTTCGCCGCCGTCGCCCACAACAAAAACGACGTGGTCACGGTGCCCGAAGGCTACAAAGTGACCGTGATGACCCGCCTCGGCGATCCGCTGGCGGCGGGCGTGGCGGCCTATGCCAACAACGGCTCCGACACCAACTTCGCGCAGCGGATCGGCGACCATGGCGATGCGCTGTCATGGTTCGGCCTGAACGCCGCCGGTGGGCGCGACGACTCAGGCTCCACGCGCGGGCTGCTCGCCCAGAATCACGAGAATCTCAACGTCCAGTATCTCCACCCCAACGGGCCGACCAATGTTTCTTCCGGCCCGCGCCCCGAAGCCGAAGCGATCAAGGAAATCGAGGCGCACGGCGTCAGCATCACTGAATATCGCGACAGCGGCAACCTGACATGGGCCTGGGTCCAGGACAGCGCCTTCAACCGCCGCGTGACACCGAACACGCCGGTCGTATTCAACGGCCCGGTAAAGGGCAGCGCTCTTGTCAGGACCGTCTGGTCCCCGGACGGCACGAAAGGCCGCGGCACGATCAACAACTGCGCCAACGGGTTCACCGCATGGGCGACGCTGCTGACTTGCGAGGAGAACTGGGCGGGATACTTCCGCCGCGACGATTCGGGCGACGGTTCGGACAATGCCGCGCGCAGCCCCCGCGAACTCACCGCGCTGCGCCGCTATGGGGTGACGAGCACGACCGGCAACTATGCCTGGGCCTCGGCCAGCGCCACGAACTCGGTGTTCCGCCGCTGGGATGCCCGCGCGACCGGCGCCTCCGCCACCGAAGATTACCGCAACGAGCCGAACCAGTTGGGATGGGTTCTGGAAATCGACCCCTACGATCCCGCCAGCACGCCGCGAAAGCGCACGGCGCTGGGCCGCATGGGCCACGAAGGCGCATGGCTGGGCAAGCTGGCGGCGGGCAGGAAGCTGGCCGTCTACATGGGCGATGATGCGCGGCGCGAATATTTCTACAAGTTCGTCTCCAGCGCCAACTGGGACGCCGCCGACGCGCAGGCGGCGAACCGCCTCGCCATCGGGGACAAGTATCTGGATAGCGGCACGCTCTACGTCGCGAAATTCAACGCGGACGGCACCGGCGCATGGCTGCCACTCGTCTTCGGGCAAGTGCCCAACCGCCCGGCAACGGGCAGCGAGCCGGAATATGCGTTCGCCGATCAGGCGGATATCCTCGTCAACACGCGCCTCGCGGCGGACGCCGTGGGCGCGACGCCGATGGACCGGCCCGAGTGGACGGCCGTGAATCCCGTCACTGGCGAAATCTACCTGACGCTGACCAACAACAACGCCGGTGGACGTCCCCTGAACGGCACCGATCCCGCCAATCCGCGCCACTACAACGATCCGAAAGGCGCCTCGAACCAGTATGGCAACGCCAACGGCCACATCGTCCGCATCCGCGAAAGCGGCGACGACCCGGCGGCGACGGGCTTTACCTGGGACATCTACCTGTTCGGCGCCGACGCGGCGGACGCGGACCCGGCCAACGTCAACCTCTCGGGCCTAACCGCCGACAACGATTTCTCAAGCCCTGATGGCCTGTGGTTCTCTCGCCCGCAAAATGCCGCGGGCATGGTGAAGCCGGTGCTGTGGCTCCAGACGGACGACGGCGCGATGACGGACCGCACCAATTGCATGATGCTGGCCGCCATGCCGGGCACCGTGGGCGACGGTTCCGCCCGGACGATCACCAACAAGGACGCCAGCGGAGCAACCGCCACGCAGGCCACGCGCGTGGGCGCGGCGGCCACGGACGCGAGCCTGCGCCGCTTCCTCGTCGGCCCGGTGGAATGCGAGATCACGGGAGTCGATTCGACCCCGGACGGCCGCACCCTGTTCGTCGGCATCCAGCACCCCGGCGAGAACGGCACGCCCGCCGCGCCGAGCAGCCATTGGCCCGATTCGCAGGGCGGCACGCCCGGCGCCACCGTGCGCCCGCGTTCAGCGGTGGTGGCGATCACCAAGGCCGATGGGGGCGTGGTCGCGCTTTGATTACGGGTTGAAGTCATTTCCCCCCCTTCAGGGGAGGGTTGGGGTGGGGAGTCGCGCATAGGAGATTCCCCCCACCCAACCCTCCCCCCTTGAAGGGGTGAGGGCTTTTTCCGCCGCGCTTGCAACTGGGCCTCAATCGTTGCGCCAGCGGGCGAAGATCGCGGTGGGAAGCAGGCGGCCGCCCTTCCCTTCTTCCCGCACCGCAAGGTCGCCATGCTCGATCGTGCCGGGCAGGTCCGTAAACGCTTCGGCAAGCAGCCCGCCCAGCGCCAGCGAGGACAGCCGCACGGCATAGACCGTGAGGAACAGGAACCGGCTTTCGGGATCGAGCAACCGGCGGCAATCGGCGATCAGGCCGGGCAGCCCTTCCTCCAGCCGCCACGTCTCGCCATTGGGGCCGCGCCCGAACTTCGGCGGATCGAGAATGATCCCGTCATAGCGCCGCTCGCGCCGCACTTCGCGTGCGACGAACTTCGCCGCGTCGTCCACCAACCAGCGCACCGGCCGTTCCGCCATGCCGGAAAGCGCGGCGTTCTCGCGCGCTTGCGCGACCGATTTCTTCGAGGCGTCGACATGCGTGACCGGGCCGAACGCCGAAAGCGCCAGAGTGCCGACGCCGGTATAACCGAACAGATTGAGCGTGGATTTCCTCCCCTCCCCTTCAGGGGAGGGGATTGAGGGGTGGGGATTATCGGGTAACGCCGCGCCCGCCGGGGCTTCCCCACCCCGGGCCCCTCCCGGAGAAACTTCCAGCCGCTCCCCCATCCAGTCCCACACCGGAGCCATATCCGGGAAGAAACCGAGATGGCGGAACGGCGTGCATTGCGCGGTGAACCTGACAGTCTCAGCGCCATTGGGCCACGCCAGCGGCCAGCCCTCGCGCGGGACGGGCCGCGCGAACGTCCACCGCCCGCCGCCGTCCTCGTCCGATCCGGGAACGAACTCGCCATGCGCGTCCCACTCCGCCAGCCGGGGCCGCCACATCGCCTGCGGCTCCGGCCGGATGAAGCGCCACGGGCCATAGCGTTCCAGCTTGCGCCCGTGCCCGCTGTCGACCAGGCCGTAGTCGGCCCAGCCCTCGCCCGAAAGGATCAGCGGATCGGGCGCAAGGCGGGCCATCAGCCTTTTGGCGTCGCGCGCGCCGCCACGTATTCCGCAATGGCCGCGTAATCGCCCGGCAGTTCCGCGCAGCGCTCCTCGCGCTCGAACAGGTCGCCCATGCGCGCGGGCAGCGAAGGCCGCTTGCCGGTCGCGCGTTCCACCGCGTCGCGGAACTTGGCCGGATGCGCCGTCGCCAGAGTGACGACCGGCACGCCGCGCGACAGGTCCGCCGCGCGCGCCGCGTGGAGGCCGCAGGCCGTGTGCGGGTCGATCAGTTCGCCGCACGCATCCCACGCCCAGCGAATCGCCTGGCTCATGTTGTTGGCGTCGGCGCGGCAACTGGCGAACAGGGCGGCGGCTCCTTCCCTCTGGGCGTTCGTCAGTTGCATGGCCCGCGTCCGCTCGAAGTCCGCCATCTGTGCTGCCATCGCCGCGCCGTCACGCCCACCCAGATCGAACAGCAGCCGCTCGAAATTCGACGATACCTGAATGTCCATCGACGGCGCCGCCGTCGGCGTGACGGACCCCGCCGAATAGTCCCCGCTGGACAGCGCGCGGTGCAGGATGTCGTTGATGTTGGTGGCGACGATCAGCCGCTCCACCGGCAGGCCCATCCGGGCTGCGACATAGCCCGCGAACACGTCGCCGAAATTGCCGGTCGGCACCGAGAAGGCGACCGGACGGTGCGGCGCGCCAAGCTGCAGCCCGGCCGCGAAATAATAGACCACCTGCGCCATCAGGCGCGCCCAGTTGATCGAATTGACCGCGCCGATGTTGAACCGCCCCGTCATCGCGGGATCGTTGAACATGCGCTTCACCATCGCCTGCGCATCGTCGAACGTGCCGTCTATCGCGATATTGTGGACATTGGGGGCCAGCACCGTCGTCATCTGGCGGCGCTGCACGTCGCTGACCCGGCCCTTCGGATGGAGCATGAAGATGTCCACTCCGGCCCGCCCCGCCACGGCGTCGATCGCCGCCGATCCGGTATCGCCGGACGTCGCCCCCACGATGGTCAGGTTGCCATCGCCACGTCCGAGGAACTCCTCGAACAGCAGGCCGAGCAGTTGCAGCGCCACATCCTTGAAGGCCAGCGTCGGGCCGTGGAACAGTTCCAGCAGCCACTGCCGCTCGTCCAGTTGGCGCAGCGGCGTGACGGCCGTGTGCGCGAAGCGGCCGTATGCGGCGCGCGTCAGGTCCAGCAGGCGTTCGGGCGAAAGGCTTCCCCCCACGAAAGGCTGCATGATCCGCTGGGCCAGTTCGGCATAGGGCAGGCCGGCCATCGCCGCGATCTCGCCTTGCGTGAAGCGCGGCCATTCGCGCGGCACGAAAAGCCCGCCGTCCGGCGCCAGGCCCGCCAGCGTCACGCCTTCGAAATCGAGCGCCGGTGCGCCGCCTCTGGTGCTGATGTATTCCATGGCCGCGCGCGTTAGCGAGCGCGCGCGCGAGTGGCAAGGTTTCGGGCCGGATCGCGCATCTTCAGTTCCGCGCCCGCTTCCACAGCGCGACGCCGTAAATGATCAGCGCGGTCACCGCGAAGAGGAACCATTGCACGGCATAGGCCCAGTGGTTGTTGGGAATATCGGAGGGATCGGGCCGGCCGTTCGCGGCAAGCCCGGCCAGCGGCGGATCGGCGACAAGGCGCGGACCCGGTGCGATCACGCCGCCCACGTCTCCCCCTTGCCAGTCCACCGGCGCGGGATCGCGCGACCAGCCCAGCACCACGTCCGCCTCGCCGCCGCCCGCCAGCACGCAACGGGCGACATGCGCCTGCCCCACGTCTCCGCCTGCGTTGCGCCCGGCCATGGCCGTCATCCCGCGCACTTCGCGGCAAGATACGCGGGCATGGCGATAGAGCACGGCTTCGGCGGCGTCCGCGTCTCGCGGCCACGGCGCATCGGCGCTCACGCTCGCGGCGGACTGGTAGCGGGTGAGCAGGCTCTCCTTCCAGTGCATCCGCTGAAGCTGCCACACGCCCAGCCCGATCATCACGGCGACAGCCGCCAGCACCACGGCCGTGGCGAACAAAGGCACGCGGCGGCGCGTCATTCGTCGTCCCTAAGGCGCCCTTCCCCGGCCTTGCGCTGATACTCGGCGGCCAGCAGCGCGCCCTTCCCCGCGCGCAGGCCCCATATCACCGCCGCCGCCGTCAGCGGCACCCACAGCAGGATATGCACCCAGAACGGCGGATGCACGGCCAGTTCCAGCCACATCGCCAGCCCGACGATCAACGCCCCGATGATGAGCGTTAGGAAGGCCGCCGGACCGTCGCCCACGTTGAAGCCCGTGAAATCCAGGCTGCAGGCGCGGCAACGCGGCGCGAAAGCCGCAAGGCCATCGAACAGCGTGCGCGCACCGCAACGCGGGCACAAACCGAAAAGGGCAGCCGGAACCACGCCCGGCCGCCCTTCGCTATTCGGTCCCTTGTTGGGAGCGTGTTCGGACATCAGTGGATCGGCGCGCCCCAGTTGCCCCAGACGTAGATCCACACGAAGAGGAACAGCCAGACGACGTCGACGAAGTGCCAATACCACGCCGCCGCCTCGAAACCGAAGTGCTGGCGCGGAGTGAAATGGCCCTTGTAGAGCCGCACGAGGCACACGATCAGGAAGATCGTGCCGACGATGACGTGGAAGCCGTGAAAGCCCGTCGCCATGTAGAACGCCGAACCATAGGTGTTCTGGCCGAAGGGGAACGGCGCGTGGGCATATTCGTAGGCCTGGATCAGCGAGAACAGCACGCCCAGCGCGATCGTCAGCCACAGGCCCTTCTTCGCGCT
>Ga0265293_10005486_pt1 | contig 21109 bp, 16 predicted proteins | sample Munlanlewell138R_FD_192505 | JGI IMG/M metagenome (GOLD analysis project Ga0265293, IMG submission 192505) | Leachate microbial communities from a municipal landfill in Southern Ontario, Canada - Leachate well 138R | ecosystem: Engineered > Solid waste > Landfill > Unclassified | place: Canada... | reverse complement strand
GGATATCTTTAGCAATATTAGGATTGTTTTTACTGTCAATAAGCTCTGATTGGTCAATTGCTTTTGGTGATTTCTTAATATTCTTATGTGCAATTAGTTATGCATTACATATAATTTTTGTTGGAAAATGGGCTCCTGGGTATCACGCACTTGGGTTAGCTTTCATACAAATAACTACTGTAGCAATTTTAAACACTATATCCGCAATATTGTTTGAGGATTTAGTAAATCTTGATGTACAAGCAATTCTAGTACCTACGGTGTTATGGGGCATTTTTATCTGCTCTATTTTTGCTACGGCATTAGCTTTCTTGATTCAAACAGCCGCCCAAAAATTTACTTCTCCAACTAAAACAGCTATAATACTTGCTACAGAGCCGGTGTTTGCTGCAATAGCTGGTTATCTTTTTGCTAATGAACTACTTGCAATGCGAGAATGGCTTGGATGTATGATGATACTATTGGGAATGATTATAGCGGAATGGCCTAGCCCATCTGAACGCAAAGCCAGAAAGTTAACAAAGGAGTTAAATGCAAGCTAACAGGAAATAAGTAATAGGAATTAAATAAATAATAGAAAGTAAATAAACACAGAATAAACAAGTTATCACTATAGAAAGTGAGTATATAATAATGAATCTATATTTACTATTAAAAAAAGCCGCTAAAATTGCTATCCAGATCACTTTTTTGTGGGGAATATACTATGTATCTACTTGGATAACTGGCATATTGGATTTGCCGATTCCTGGCGGTGTTGTTGGCATGATAGTATTGTTCACACTTTTAATTACTGGCATTTTACCTTTACGGATAATTGATGATGGCGTGAGTTTATTGCTTGGTAATTTCCCTTTACTATTCATTCCGCTTGCTGTCGGACTTATGCCATTAGGTTCATTATTCATGTCTAATTGGCTTACAATGCTTGTTACGGTATTTGTAAGTACAGGAATGGGTATTATAGTCACAGGAATGGTATCACAATTATTAGCAAAGCATGGCAAAAATAGGTTGGTGAATGAAAATGAGCAGTCTAATTAGTTTATTTTGTTTAATTTTAACTTTAGTTGCATATCGCATTTCTATATATTTGAATCATAGATTTCCAAATCCGTTAACTACACCAGTATTTACTGGAACAACAATTATTATTATTGTATTACTTATATTAGGTATGAATTATGATGATTATAAACCAGCATCTGACATTATAACCTTCTTCCTTGGGCCAGCTACCGTTGCATTAGCAGTTCCACTATATCGTAATTATAAGGTGTTAGTGAAAAATTGGCTGCCTGCATTATTAGGATTATCAATTGGAACATTAGTTGCTATCACATTGGCTATAGGTTTAAGTAATCTATTTAGTTACAGTCATGATATAACACTGGCAATGGCAACTAAAGGCGTTACAGCACCAATCGCTTTAGAAATCGGTGCAATATTCAAGGGAGACCCAGCCCTAATTGCAGCATTCGTTGTTGCTACTGGCACTACAGGAACAATCATAGGCTCATGGCTGTTAGATAAACTCCGTATAACTGATCCAATGTCTAGAGGTATTGCCATGGGAACGATCGCGCATGGTCAAGGCACTGCTGCCGCTTTACGAGAAGGAGAAGTGCAAGGGGCAATGGCAGGCGTTGCAATGGGCGTGACAGCAATATTTACTTCCTTTATAGCGCCGATTATTTTGCCGTGGTTGTTACCATAATAAATTTTCAATATCATATACATCTCAAAGTTAGGTCAAAAATGGCTTTACCCGTTGAGGTAAGCCATTTTCGATTATTATAACTTAATTCACATTATAGAAATAATGCGTCATATGGATAACTAAGAATTATGCTAATTTTCTGAACCAGTTGGAGAATACTTGAAAAATCAAACCTATTCCCAATCCAACAACTGCACCTGCTAAGATAATAAAAATACACTCATCTATTCGAAATCTATTAGCTGTAAAAGACCATATTCCTGCTATGGTTGCAAATATTACTGCAAAGCCCAAGTATAACGAATAAAATATTTTCTTGTTGGTAGTAGGAATGGGCTCTATACCCTTAAGAATATAGTCTGTTGTGGTTTCAAAAATATCACTCATAGTAATAATATTTTTTAAATCTGGTGTGCTTTGCTCACCTTCCCATTTTGAAACTGCCTGTCTTGATACGCCAACTTTATCCGCAAGCTCTTCTTGAGAAAAACCTTTTTGTTTTCGTAAATATTGTATTCTGTCTGCCATATTCATTGCTATCTCTCCTTTCCTTCATGGTGTAATTATAGCAAAACCATTGGTTGCATAACCACCATTTAGACATGGATATATGTCAACCGGCAGTTGCAATTGCGTTTTTAACACTCAAATTAATATAAATAATTCTTTCTTCACATTTTTCTACAAATGCGTAATAGTTAATATAGGATTATACCATGTATTTCCAATTAATCATTTGAAAACTGGCTCTTATTATTGATTTGTATGCCATATCACTAATAATGTCTAACAGAGCCGAGCCTAAATATAAAATTAACAAAGTGGTAGATAACATTTATCTACCACTTTTTATTAATCTTATGTCATATTTTCAACTTATTAATAATCTTTATGTTTATTGATATTTTTTATATTGTTTAGTTTCTTCTACTGATTTGGTCTGATCGAACACGCCTCGTAAATTAGCTTCCACACATCATCTTTACCAAGCCCTGTTTCACTTGAAAACAAAATCGGATGTTTACCTTTAGGCATCCCTAATTCCTCACGAATAATCTTGGCATGCTTAGGCACTTGTGTTTTAGGTATTTTGTCGTGTTTAGTGGCAATTACTTCATTTGGTATATCAAAATGCTTAAGCCACTCATACATCATTTTGTCGTCTTTAGTTGGCGGATGACGCAAATCTACGATATGGAACACAGATTTCAACTGCTCTCGTGTTGTTAAATATGTCTCTATCATCATGCCCCATTGTTCGCGGGTAGTTTTAGAAACCTTCGCATAACCATAGCCTGGCAAGTCAACAAAATGCATTATATCATTAATGATGTAAAAATTAAGTGTCTGTGTCTTTCCAGGACTAGAGCTGGTTCTAGCTAAGTTCTTACGATTGATTAGAGTGTTAATCAGTGATGATTTGCCGACATTTGATCTACCTGCTAAGGCAATTTCCGGTATCAGTAGCTTCGGGTATTGCTCTGGCTTAACAGCGGAAATGACAATTTCAGCATTAGTTACTTTCACTACTGATCACCTGCACTATCACTAGCTAAGCTATCTTTAGGTCGAATGGCAATTTTAAGCACTTCATCTAAATGTTCAACCAAATGAATTGTAAGCATTTTACGTACACTCTGCGGAACATCCTCTAAATCCTTCTCATTATCCTTCGGTAGAATAATAGTGGTAATTCCAGCGCGATGTGCACTTAATAGCTTTTCTTTGACCCCGCCTATTGGCAATACTCTACCTCGTAAAGTAATCTCCCCAGTCATAGCAACTTCCTTAGCTATTGGTGAGGATGTGAATGCTGATACCATAGCAGTTGCCATTGATATTCCTGCGGATGGTCCATCCTTTGGTGTTGCACCTTCTGGAACATGTATATGAACATCATATTTCTCATAGAAATCTGCTTCAATGTTTAACTCTTCACTACGTGAGCGAATGTAGCTAAAGGCAGCTTGTGCTGATTCTTGCATTACTGATCCTAATTTACCTGTTAATGTTAGCTTGCCTTTTCCTTTTGTAATGGCAACTTCAATCGATAGAGTATCTCCACCCATTTCTGTCCAAGCTAATCCAGTCGCAACACCAATTTGATCTTCTGTTTCTGCTTGACCATATCTATATCTTGTCGGTCCTAGATATTCATTTAGATTTGTAGTAGTAAAGATAACTCTTTTTCTCTTTTTGGATACTAGTAGCTTAGCAGCCTTACGGCAAAGGGTTGCAATTTGACGTTCTAAACTACGCACACCTGCTTCTCTTGTATACTCACGGATTACCTTCTCGATGACTTCGCCATTAATCTTGACTTGCTCTTTGGATAGACCGTGCTCCTTCAATTGCTTAGGAATTAGATATCCTTCAGCAATCTTCTGCTTTTCAAGCTCAGTGTACCCTGGTATATGAACAAGCTCCATACGATCTAATAAAGGTCTTGGAATGCCACTGATACTATTAGCAGTCGTAACAAACATTACCTTAGATAAATCGTAAGGAATTTCAATATAATGATCACTAAATGTGTTGTTCTGCTCTGGGTCAAGCACTTCTAGCAAGGCAGACGATGGGTCGCCGCGGAAATCCATACTCATCTTATCAATTTCATCTAACAGAAAAACTGGATTGATGCTTCCTGCAGTTTTCATTCCTTGAATAATTCGCCCTGGTAATGCACCAACATATGTACGACGGTGCCCGCGAATCTCTGCTTCATCTCGTACACCACCTAATGATATACGGACAAATTTTCGATTTATCGCCCTAGCAATCGATTTAGCAAATGATGTTTTACCAACTCCTGGCGGCCCTACAAAGCATATTATCGGTCCTTTAAGTCTTCCAACCATTTGCTGCACAGCCAAATATTCTAGAATGCGCTCTTTAACCTTATCAAGCCCATAGTGGTCTTCATTAAGTATTTTCTCACATAAATTAATATCTATTTCATCTTCTGTTACTTCAGTCCACGGTATGTCTAATAGCCATTCTATGTAATTTCTTACTACACTGCCTTCGGCAGAGCTTTGTGGCATTTTTTCTAATCTTTCTATTTCTTTAATTACCTTTTCTCGGACAGAATCAGGTAATTCTTTGTCATTCAATTTCTCGCGGAGTTCCATGCCTTCTTGGAGTCTGCCTTCCTTTTCGCCTAACTCCTTCTGAATCGCCTTTATTTGCTCACGAAGATAATATTCCTTTTGTGTCTTTTCCATTTGTTTTTTGACACGTTGACTAATTTTCTTCTCTAACTCTAACACTTCACGTTCATCGCTTAGTATTTGGTGAATTTTTTCTAATCTTTTTGCAACATCTTGAACCTCAAGGATTTCCTGCTTATCCTTAAGCTTTAGGCTTAAATTTGAACTAATTAAATCTGCCAAACGACTAGGTTCTTCAATATCACTAATTGAAGATAATGTCTCTTGGTTTATTTTCTTAGAAATACGTATGTATTGTTCAAATTGAGCTAAAACTAAACGCATTAGTGCTTCTGTTTCTAATGGCTTAGAATTAATATCTGGTAACTGTTCGTATTTAGCTTCATAATAACGATCATTATCAATTACTTCTATAATTTTAGCTCGATATAATCCTTCGACCAGCACCCTAATTGTGTCATTAGGCAGCTTTAGCATTTGTCTAACCTTCACGATCGTACCTACATTATAAACATCGTCAATACCAGGATCATCTACTTGTACATCCTGTTGTGATACTAACAATATTAAACTATCATCAACCATCGACTTTTCTAATGCATTTATAGATTTATCACGACCAACGTCTAAATGTAGCACCATACTTGGGTAGACAATAAGTCCGCGAAGTGGCATAACTGGTATAGTATTTTTATCTTTTAATGCCATAAATCTCCCCTCTTTCCCAAACCTTGTTTCAATGTTATTACTTTATAGCTTCAGGTCTGCTTAACATTTTAACTGAAAATATTAGGTTTGTCTAATGATTTAGGGCAGAATAACTATATTGTTGATGCAGATAGTATTTCTCCTGTAGGTACTAGAATACTTCTTTCAACTTGTTCATCAAATACATACTTCAGCACTTCTTCTAGTCTTTCTACTGCTATTACTTCAATCCCTATCATTTCACTAAATATTTCCTGCCAGTTTTCTCTAGGTATAAATACCTTTTTTACACCTGCTTGCTTTGCAGCTTCAACCTTGGATATAACTCCACCTACAGGCTTCACATAGCCATGAATACTGATTTCGCCTGTCATTGCTATTGTATTAGATATCGGCAACCCTTTAATCGCTGAATATATGCCTGTAGCAATCGTTATTCCAGCTGATGGACCATCAATTGGTATTCCACCAGGAAAGTTAATATGTATATCATGCTGATTGGTATCTACCTGCATATATTTACGTAACACCGTTAATACATTTTCGACAGATCCTTTGGCCATACTCTTACGCTTTACAGTTCTTCTACCACCGCCAATTGTCTCTTCTTCAATCAATCCAGTAATAGTTACTTCGCCCTTTCGCCCTTGAGTAGGTATTGCCGAAACCTCTACCTCAAGAATCGTACCCATATTAGGACCATATACTGCTAAACCATTAATGAATCCAACCTGAGGATGCTTGTGGATTTTCTTTTCTTGTCGTGGCGAAATTTGACTATTATGCACAACCCATTCAATATCTGATGCTTTAATATGCTGACGTCCTTCACCAATAGCTATTCCTGCTGATATTTGAATAATATTAACCGCTTCTCGACCATTAGTTGCATATTGCGATACTACATCAATACCACGTTCATCTATTTGAAACTCAATCTTATCAACAGCATTCTTAGCAATTAAAGCAATTTCATTCGGTAATAATGCACGAAAAAAAATCTCCAAACAACGCGAGCGAATTGCTGGTGGTATCTCGTCTGCTGTTCTAGTAGTTGCGCCAACCATACGGAAGTCGGCAGGCAACCCATTTTGAAAAATATCATGTACATGAGTCGGTATATTAGTATTTTCTGTGCTATAATAAGCGCTCTCTAAGAACACCTTACGATCCTCTAGGACTTTTAATAATTTATTTATTTGAATTGGATGTAATTCTCCGATTTCATCTATGAATAATACTCCACCATGCGCCTTAGTTACAGCCCCATATTTGGGCTGCGGGATACCAGCTACGCCCATAGCGCCTGCACCTTGATAAATCGGATCGTGAACAGACCCTATTAACGGATCTGCTATACCACGTTCATCAAAGCGTGCTGTCGTAGCATCAACTTCAGTAAATTTAGCATCCTCTAAAAATGGTGAATCGGAATTTCTTTTAGCTTCTTCTAATACAAGGCGGGCAGCTGCTGTCTTACCAACGCCTGGTGGCCCGTATATAATAACATGCTGAGGATTTGGTCCACATAATGCAGCCCGAAGTGACTTAAGCCCTTCTGATTGACCAATAATTTCAGAGAAAGTGGTCGGTCTAGTTTTTTCTGCTAAAGGCTCCGTTAATGAAATTGTACGTAGTTGCCGTAATTTCTCTAATTCCTTCTTAGATTCTCTTTCAACAGCGCTACGACTAGTACGCTGATTGCGTAACAATGTCCAAAAATACAACCCTATTACAATCGCAAAAAATGCTTGTACAAAACCAATTATAGCTAATACTGACATACTAATACCTCCTCTAATTATGAAAACCGCTTATTTACTTAAATAAATTATTGATTTGTCTAAATCTTAGAAATAGTCTCGATTCATTCAGCTGTAAATTATTTTTCCATCTGATAAGTCTCGCTTTATCTTGTATTATTTCCTATTACTGTATAAATAAACGGTAACTTATAGAAAAGCTATTTTGTCTTTTGGCGTTTTTGTCGATGAATCCGCTCTAGTTCTAATGGATGCTCCTCTTCCATTTCTTCATGAGTTAATTTGCCAGTATACCAAACTCGGCTTCCCGGAAACGACGTGGGATTAAAGTGAACATTATAGAAATGCCACACAAAAATCGCCAATATTGCCAGCATCGCTTCATCGCTGTGTGCAATTCTTGCAGATTGAATAACCCATCTCGGTACATATTGTGCTGTAATTTCTGGGAACCACATCATCAGTCCCGATCCACCGATAATTACCATTCCCCAAAAAACTGCCCAGTAATCGAATTTCTCTTTATAAGAATACCGTTCGAATTTAGGCGGTGAATCTTTAAATCCAAGAAAATAAAGTATATTGTGATATACATCTTTGACATCTTTTAGCGAGGGCATAGTTGCCCAAGACCATTTACCAAGAAGACCAAGAGCAACTATATATATCAAATGATACGCTGAGCATAACAACATTAATGTTGCCATCACTAAATGAAAACGGAACATATTATCAAATTCACCAAATAACCTGACAATAAATGCAGCCCAAGCTGTTTCGTAATATCGTATAGCTAAACCAGATATACTTAAGCCAATAAAACTGACAAACATCATTACATGTTGAATTCGCTGATGAATATCGAAGCGTTGATACATTGTAGTTTCAGCCATCTTAATTTCCTCTTTCTTTTAATCTAATATTTAGCAATCTTCTATATAACTCTAATTCCATATGGATGATTAATAATGCTATTACTATGATTGTTAACCAAGTAAAAAACTTAATTGTCCAGTACATTGGAGCGCTGTACCCAGTACTAGTTATTTCAAAATGTTCTTTCCCTTCAGCAAAGCCTTCAGCTGCTATTCCATGACAGGTAGCACAGGTTTCGGCAACATTGTCTGGATGTACAGTTGATCTTGTATCAGTTTCCTTTAATATTAAATGCGCAGCATGACAATCTGTACAAACGGCATTTTCCATACTACCCAAATAGTTGCCGATACCATGAAAGCTGTCCTGATAACTGGTAAATGGAATTGAATCTGCATGACAATCACCGCAAGCTTTCACTTCCTGTAAGCGATTCATTCGAGCGTCTAGATTACTTACATCTATAATCTCGTGGGCTTGCTCATGACAACTGCTGCATTCTAATTGACTATGTACACTTTCCTGAAAGTCATTATATACACCCTCGTGACAAGTTCTGCATAATTCAGAACCAAGATTTGCTTGCGGATGTGGAAATTGATCAAATCCTTGATGACAGCTTGAACAAGCAACATTCTGATGTACTGAGCTTTTTATCAGATTATTGTAATCTTCATCATGACAGCTTTGGCAATTATCTGCAGCCGCTATAATCGTTACTGATATAAGCATAACGAAACCAATCATTAGAACTAGACTTATACTATTAACTAAGATTCTAAGCAATGCCTTTTCTTCCTTTCTCATCAGCTATTCTAAACCAATCGGTATAAAAAAATATAAAAACAATCCTAATATCACTCCATAAATAATCATCTGTGCAACGATTAATCCCTTACTATCTTCATACTTTCCATGCATTAAATCACCCCCGGCTTTGTCTCAAATAAGTCTCACTTTATAATATTTACCATTTTGTTTTTTTTATTTATTTTTTGTAATAAAATACCTTGAAAAACTTCATATAATAAGATTTTTATTATTGGGTATGCTATAGATTACCAGCTTTGAAAGGGGGTGAGTAATTTGAATTTCAAAAGGATAGTCTATCTATCATTAATAGTTGCATTGGTTATGTTTACTTTCATAGCTTGTACACCAGATGATTCTAACGATACAGAAACTCCTGGAGATACTAATAAACCAAGCGGCACTAACGGAACAGGTAATCAGACAGGTAACGGCGACCAAACTGGCGCAAACAATGGTAATACATCTGGAAACGGTGCCCAAACTGATACCGGCAATGGTAATACAACTGGTAATGGCGCTCAATCTGGCACTGGCGATAAGGCAGGTAACGGGGATGCGACAGGTGGTGGCATGCCTAACATTCCACATGCTATTGACGGGGAATACGCTAACTGCCAGTCCTGCCATACAGACATACAGCAATCACACGCTAATTTTGGTGACATAAATGATTGTACTAAATGTCATAAACAAGCTTAATTACCATCTTTTATATAAATTAAACTTGACATACACTATAGCGAGACTAGACCTTTAGGTCGTATTCATAAATTATGATAGTGCAGTTAAAGCCTGTTTGTTTATAACAGGCTTTTTTGCATACAAAAAACTACTTGCATGGTAGTAAAAACCTTACAAGTAGTTTAGTTAGCTTTTTATAAACTGATAATTCCTTGCGCATTATGATGTTCTTTGTGCTTATAGTTATTTTCTTTGTGCTCTTTTATTTCATCAATTTTCTCAAAAGCTGTGGAAATCATCAATTTAATTCTATTCAGTTGATTTACTTCACTTGCACCTGGGTCATAATCTATAGCAACAATATTTGTGCCTGGATAGATTCGCTTTAACTCCTTAATCATTCCTTTTCCGGTAACATGATTAGGTAGACACGCAAATGGTTGCATACATATGATGTTTTTCACGCCGCTTCTAATCAATTCAACCATTTCACCTGTCAATAGCCATCCCTCCCCAGTCTGATTCCCTAATGATACAACTGATGAAGCTGCTTCTGCAGTCTCTATAATTGAATGCGGAGTATAGAACCTTTTACTCTTACTTATTGTTTCTTTTAATACATTCAGGTAAAACCCGATAAAATTCATTACTATATGCCCATTAATCTGTGAACGCTTTGTGCCTGATAATTGCTTATAAGCATAATCTCTTTCATAAGCACAATATAGTAAGAAGTCAGTAAGACTAGGCATCACTGCTTCTGCCCCTTCAGCTTCGACAATATCAACTACATTGTTATTGGCAATCGGATGGAATTTAACAAGTATTTCACCAACTAGCCCTACTTTAGGCTTAATATCATTAGTTATTTCTAAAGCATCAAATTCTGCGACAATGTTTCTGACATTAGCTTTAAACAGTTTTCTTTTTGCGTCTTTTATTGAATCTTTGCAAATCTTGACCCATTTTTCATATAGTTTATTCGCCGATCCTTTAATCTTCTCATATGGCCTTACTCGATATAACACACTCATAAGTAAGTCACCATACACCAACGCAATCATTGCTCTATTCAATAACTCTAATGTGTACTTAAAGCCAGGATTTTTCTCCATACCATTTGCATTTAATGAAATTACTGGGATATTCGTAAAGCCTGCATCCCTCAATGCCTTCCTTAACAAGCTGATATAGTTACTTGCTCTACAACCGCCGCCTGTTTGCGACATCAATACCGATGTATTATTTAGGTCATATTCACCAGACTTTAATGCCGAAATTAACTGCCCAATAACAATGATTGCTGGATAACATGCATCGTTATTCACATACTTAAGACCCTCTTCGATAATTTTATTATCCATTTCTGGCAAAATGACTAAATTATAACCTGAATGATTAAATGCTTCTTCTAAAAATTGAAAATGAATAGGCGACATTTCAGGTACTAAAATAGTGTGCTTTGCCCGCATTTCTTCAGTAAATGGAATACGTTCATATGAATTATCTACATGTTTTAGTGAATATCCATTCTTTTCTCTTTCATTAATAGTAGCTTGCAGCGAACGAAGCCTAATTCTTGCTGCACCCAGATTTTTACCTTCATCTATTTTGATAGTTGTATGAATCTTCGAATTACTTGCAAGTATTTCCTGAACTTGATCAGCAGTAACCGCATCTATTCCACAACCAAAAGAATTTAACTGCACCATCTCTAAATCACGCTGTTTAGATACATAATTAGCTGCAGCATAAAGTCTTGAATGATAAGTCCATTGATTAACTACTCTAAGTGGCGCTTCAATACTGCCTAAATGCGATACACTATCCTCAGTAAGCACAGCCATACCTAAGGAATTAATCATTTCTGGTATGCCATGATTTATCTGCGGATCTATATGATATGGTCTGCCAGCTAATACAATACCCTTAACCTGATTGTTCTTTATATATTCTATTGCTGCTTCTCCAGCTGCTTGAACATCATTTTTGAAAGCCTTTTGTTCGTTATATGCCTTCTCAATACTTGCTTGAAGCTGGTTTTTACTAATATTAAACCGTTTTAATTCTTCATATAATTTCTTTAATAAGCGTTTGCTATTATCATAAGGCAGAAATGGCTTCATTAACAATATATCTTGTTCTCTAATTACATCCATATTATTCTTAATTACCTCTGGATAAGAGATAACAATTGGGCAATTGAAATGATTATCCGCTGCTAATTCTTCCTTCTGTTCATGAGTAATACAAGGATAGAAGATATACTTAATCCCTTTTTCGACTAGATTCATTATATGACCATGAACAAGCTTCGCCGGATAACATACAGATTCAGACGGAATAGTATCCATTCCCAATTCATACATTTCTACTGATGAGCGGTCAGATAACTCTACTCGAAAACCTAATTCAGTAAACAAAGTAAACCAGAACGGATAATTCTCATACATATTCAGAACTCGCGGCAACCCAACAACACCTTTTGGCGCCATTGAAGCTTCTAAAGCTTCATATTGAAATAGTCTATCATATTTATATTTAACTAGATTCGGCAAAGAATGTTGAGTGTTAGCTTTACCAGCACCACTTTCACAACGATTTCCTGAAATAAACCGTTCGCCATTACTAAACTTATTGATAGTTAGCAGACAATTATTCGAACATAATCCACATCTAGCGTTAACGGTCTTGATCTCAATTTGTTCTAGCTCACTTGTATTTAACAATTTAGTGACATGTGATTGCTGGTGTCTTTCTCTAGCTATTAATGCAGCCCCAAACGCTCCCATTATACCAGCTATATCAGGGCGAATTGTTTGTCTTTCTGACAATAATTCGAAACTTCTAAGAACAGCATCGTTGTAAAACGTGCCACCCTGTACAACTATTTTATCTCCAAGTTCTTTGGGATTTCTAACTTTAATTACTTTAAACAGCGCATTCTTAATAACAGAATACGATAGCCCTGCAGATATATCAGCTACTGTTGCGCCTTCCTTCTGCGCTTGCTTCACCCTCGAATTCATAAATACAGTACATCTAGAGCCAAGATCAACCGGTGCTTTCGACGATAATGCTTCTTTAGCAAAATCCTCAATACTAATATTTAATGAACTAGCAAAGGTATCTAAAAACGATCCACACCCAGCTGAACAAGCCTCATTAAGATGAATGCTTTCGATCATACCTTCATTGATTTTCAGACATTTCATATCTTGTCCACCAATATCTAGGATGAAATCTACACCAGGACAGAAAAAGTCTGCCGCCTTATAGTGTGCTATTGTCTCTATTTCACCAATATCGATATTTAAGGCAGCCTTTAATAAGCCCTCACCATATCCAGTTACCGTTGAATTAACAATTCTAGCAGTTGACGGCAAGAGACTATATAACTCTTTAAGCGCTTTAATAGTAGACATAAGTGGACTACCATTATTACTGCCATAGAATGTGTGTAACAGCGAACCATTCTCGTCTATAAGTGCTAACTTAGTAGTAGTTGAGCCAGCATCAATACCTAGAAAACAATCACCAGTAAATGTAGAAAGCTCACGCCTATCGACTGAGTTTTGGATATGTCTTGCTTTAAAACTATCATAATCCTGTTGACTCTCAAAAAGCGGCTCTAATCTATTAGTTTCATCTGCAACAACAGTATCATTATTTTCAAGCTTGCTAATTAATTTTTTTAATGAAAATGAGCGCTCATCTACTGAAGCTAATGCAGCACCAATTGCTACAAATAGCTGCGAATCCTCTGGAAATATTATTTCATGCTCATTTAATTTCAATGTTTCAATAAATCTTTCTCTTAATTCAGAAATAAAGTATAACGGCCCACCTAAGAAGGCTACCTTACCCTTAATAGGCCTACCACAAGCAAGCCCACTAATTGTCTGAATAACTACAGCTTGAAGTACAGACGCAGCAATGTCTTCTCGTGCGACACCTTCGTTTAATAATGGCTGAATATCGGTCTTGGCAAACACACCACATCTAGCGGCGATTGGGTAGATTGTAGAATGATTCTTCGCAAGTTCATTCAAACCAGCTGCATCAACATTAAGCAGTGAAGCCATTTGGTCTATAAAAGAACCAGTGCCCCCTGCACAAATGCCGTTCATTCGTTGCTCAACACCGCCAGCTAAATAAGTTATCTTAGCATCTTCGCCACCTAATTCGATAACTACATCTGTTTCAGGATAATAACTCTTAATTGCTTTCGTAGCTGCAATAACCTCTTGAGTAAAAGTAACCCCCATAGCATTAGCAATACTCATACCACCAGATCCAGTAATGACTAATGTTATATACGAGTCTTTAAGAAGTTTATAGCTATCATCCAGTATATTATGCAGTTTATTCTTAATATCCGCATGATGACGCTCATATTTACTATATATTAACTTTTTATTTTTGTTTAAAATAACGACTTTAATAGTAGTAGATCCAATATCAATACCTACATGATGTAAATTACTCATACATTTCACAGCAAATAGCTGTGTTCTCCTCCCTTACCTACAACAATTTTAAGAAACAAGATTTCACATTTGGCATCGATAAAAAATTTATCATATCTTATATTGTAATATACCTAGTAAGAGTTAAGCAACAAATAAGATCAATATCAAACTATAAACTAAATATTAAAAAGAATAATAAAACAAGCATGAGTTCATTTGATCAAGGAACTCATGCCTTATTATCTTACATATTAATATGTCGTGTTACGCAGTTTCATTAGTCTTTCTCTTTTTCTTCTTAACTACTAATTCCGGCTGTTTGCCGTCAATTATTACTTCTTTGTTGACAAGGCACTTAGTAACATCATCTCTAGATGGAATCTCGTACATCACATCTAACATAATCCCTTCAAGAATTGAGCGAAGTCCTCTGGCACCCGTTTTACGTTGAATCGCTTGCTTGGCAACTTCAATCAATGCCTCATCAGCAAATTCCAGTTCTACCCCGTCAATTTCAAGCAATTTCTTGTATTGCTTAATTAAAGCATTCTTCGGTTCTGTTAGAATTTGTATCAGCGCTTCTTCATCTAAATTTGATAATGTTGAAATTATTGGCAAACGTCCGATAAACTCAGGAATTAAACCAAATTTCAGTAAGTCTTCTGGAAGCACTTGCTTAAGCAAATCATCCTTAATTTGTTCCTTATTAGTAGAAGCTACCTCTGAGCCAAAACCAATCACTTTTTTGCCCATCCGACGCTTAATGACTTGCTCTAATCCGTCAAAAGCTCCGCCGCATATAAACAGAATATTCGTTGTATCAATCTGAATAAATTCCTGATGCGGATGCTTACGACCACCTTGCGGCGGTACACTAGCAGTTGTACCTTCAATAATTTTCAGAATTGCCTGCTGAACACCTTCACCTGACACATCACGGGTAATTGATGGATTTTCTGATTTACGAGCAATCTTATCAATTTCATCAATATAAATAATCCCACGTTCTGCTTTTTCCACATCATAATCAGCAGCTTGAATAAGCTTCAAGAGAATATTCTCTACATCTTCCCCAACATAACCTGCTTCCGTTAAACTCGTAGCATCAGCAATTGCAAACGGTACATCAAGAATTTTTGCCATTGTTTGAGCTAATAATGTCTTACCACTTCCAGTAGGTCCAATCAGTAAAATGTTAGACTTTTGAAGCTCAACATCATCATTTTTTTGCACAGAATTAATTCGCTTGTAGTGATTATAAACAGCTACCGCTAAAGTCTTTTTTGCGTTGTCTTGACCAATAACATATTGATCTAAAACCTTGCGAATCTCCGTCGGTTTTGGAATTTCCTGCATTTGAAACTCTTCTTCACTGCCTAGCTCTTCTTCTACAATTTCAGTGCAAAGCTCGATGCATTCATCACATATATAAACCCCTGGGCCAGCTACTAATTTACGCACTTGCTCTTGGGTTTTACCGCAAAAGGAACATTTTAATTGACCTTTTTCGTCACTAAATTTAAACATCGAGAATTCACTCCTCTACTACATCCTAGTTTGAATTTCTATTTAACTTCCTTCTTGTCAGCAGCAGATACTATTACATCATCGATAATACCATACGCCTTACCTTCATAAGCATCCATAATATTATCGCGATCAGTATCCTTCTCAATCTTTTCAATTGGCTGACCTGTACGCTCTGCTAATATTTTATTTAAGCGATCACGCGTCTTCAATATATGCTCGGCGTGAATTTTTATATCAGATGCTTGACCTTGGACACCACCTAATGGTTGGTGAATCAATATTTCACTATTAGGTAATGCGAAGCGCTTACCCTTTTCTCCAGCAGTTAATAGGAAAGCTCCCATACTTGCCGCAATTCCAATACAAATAGTAGATACATTAGGCTTAATGAACTGCATAGTATCATAAATCGCTAATCCTGCACTGACTGAACCACCTGGACTGTTAATATATAGACTGATGTCTTTTTCTGGATCTTCTGCAGTTAAGAATAACAATTGAGCTACGATTGAGTTTGCTACATTATCATCAATCGCACTACCTAGAAATATAATACGATCTTTCAAAAGACGCGAATAAATATCATATGCTCTTTCACCACGTCCTGTCTGTTCAACAACCATAGGAACAAAATTCATAGATAACCCTCCTACTCACTAATTATTCACAACTAATACTATAGTATTTAACATTACTATTAATAGTTATATGTTTAGTGTACTATAAATTATAAAATTACTCTTTAATAAATGTGCTATTTTCAACTAAAAAGTCAACCGCTTTACGCAATGCTATTTCACTCTTGGCTGCTTCCATGTTACCTTGAGCTTCTATTAAAGCTCTAACCTCTTCAGGTTGCTTCTTATACGTAACAGCAATCATATCAATTTCTGCATCAATTTCAGACTCTGTCGGCACAATATTCTCAGCAGCAACTATTGCTTCTAATACTAATTGGCTATTAACGCGACGCTCTGCGCCTTCTCTAAATTGACTCTCTAGCAATTCTACAGTTTGCCCAGTGTATTGCATATACATATCCATATTCATACCCTGATATTGTAAATCACGACCAAAATCCCCTACCATTCTCTGAACCTCTTCTTCGATCATAGGCTCAGGAATATCAACTGTAGCATTTTCAATTGCCTTGCTGACAACTAATTCACGCTTATATTGTTCAGCTTCAACAGCTTTTCTTTCAATAACTTTATTCTTAATATCTTCTTTTAATTCTTCAAGCGTCTCGAACTCACTAACATCCTTAGCAAGCTCATCATCGATTGCCGGAACAACCTTACGCTTAATTTCATTAACTTTAACTTTAAATGTTACTGGTGCACCAGCTAATTCTTCTGCATGGTATTCAGCTGGGAACGAAACATCTATATCTTTCTCTTCACCTAGCTTCATGCCAACCATTTGCTCTTCAAAGCCAGGAATAAAGCTGTTAGATCCGATTTCTAATGGATAATCTTCACCCTTACCACCTGCAAATGCTACTCCGTCTTTAAATCCTTCAAAATCTATCTTTGTAGTATCGCCGTTCTCTACTTCTCCATCTTCAATTACTTCTAATTGAGTGTTACGCTGTCTATAAACCTCTAACTCTCTATCTATATCTTCGTCAGCAATTTCAAATTCTTTTTCTTCCTTTAACTCAAGTCCCTTATATTCACCTAATACAACTTCCGGCTTAACAAATACCGTTGCCGTGAAACGTAATGGTTTATTCTTACCCATGTCCTCTACTTCAACATCTGGTTTGCTTACTGGCACTATGCCCGCTTCTGTTACCGCTTTATCATAAGCTTCTGGCATTATTATATCAAGCGCATCATTAAATAAAGCTTCAACACCGAATTTTTGTTCAAAAATTACGCGTGGAACTTTCCCTTTACGAAATCCAGGTACATTAACGTCTTTAACTACTTTCTTAAACGCTAAATCCAAGCCTTTATTTACTTCTTCTGCACCGACTTCTATTTCTAATTTAACTTTATTATTCTCTACTTTCTCCCATTTAACTGTCATAAAATTTTATCCTCCTTAAATTAACTGCTACATTGTATGTACTATTATGTAATCAGATTTTCCCATTTTCAAATATAACCATTACATTATAACATAACCTATTTCAATTTCAAATTCTTATTGCTCTCTTGAAGATTGAGCATTGTAGATACCAAAAATAAGGTAATGTTAGTAGAATTTATCTATTTATATAGCTTCCATTGTATCCAAACAAATCCTATCGTATTCATACATTCATATACGCCATTACCATTCATATATGAAAAAAATCTACTATATTATATAGTAGATTTTTTTGATGGGGTGATCGAGGGGACTTGAACCCCCGAATGCCAGAGCCACAATCTGGTGTGTTAACCACTTCACCACGACCACCACAGATGGCGTGTCAGGAGGGATTCGAACCCCCGACCGTACGCTTAGAAGGCGTATGCTCTATCCAGCTGAGCTACTGACACAGTATGGAGCGGGTGATGGGAATCGAACCCACGCATCTAGCTTGGAAGGCTAGTGTTCTACCATTGAACTACACCCGCAATACCGTTAATTTACAAAACAATTTGAAAACTTGCTACAAATGGTCGGGGCAGAGGGATTTGAACCCCCGGCCTCTTGGTCCCAAGCCAAGCACTCTACCAAACTGAGCCATACCCCGTTATAGCGACAAGATTTATTTTATCATGCGCACATATATTTGTCAAACTTTTTGGAAGAATTTCTTCATACTCAGTAGCGCTTTCGCGCGATGGCTAATTTGATTTTTCCGTTCTAATGAGAGCTCTGCCATAGTCTTACCTTCAGACTCTATATAGAATAATGGATCATAACCAAAGCCACTATCTCCAGCTGGCGTACTAACAATTTTTCCAAAACACTCACCATCAAATACTATTGGCTCATTATTATCTGGCGAAACAATGGCAATGCTAGCGACAAACTTCGCAGTTCGCGCCTCATCTGGCACACCATGCAATTCTGTCAATAGCTTCAGATTATTATCCTTATCAGTAGCATTCTCACCTGCAAATCTAGCTGAATATATACCAGGTCTACCAGCTAATGCATCAACAACAATTCCTGAATCATCGGCTATAGCTGTTAAACCAGTTGCACGCATGACTGTCGTTGCTTTCTTAACAGCGTTCTCACTAAAGGAATTCCCATCTTCAATAATAGCAGGTATATCAGGAAATTGGTCAAGACTTATTACTTCCCAACCAATCTCCTGCAAATATTTATTAAATTCTTTGACCTTACCCTTATTCTTAGTAGCTAAGACTACCTGCATTTGATTTACCACCTTAAATTATACCTCTATAAATTATATATCTATCGCTAGATTACTCTGAGGCATCTTTATTTCTATTAGCCGCTATCAATTCATCAACACCATCAATTAATGAAACTATTTCGTGACCGAATATTTGCTTTTGCTCTTCTATTAATACCATACATCCTTTATGTGCTGATTCCAATAGAACCGCTAACTCACTAGCTGAAAACGGATGCTCTTCGCCAGTTCCCTGCACTTCAACATATCTGCCCTTACCTGTCATTACAACATTCATATCTACCTCTGCAATTGAATCCTCTTCATAGCATAAATCTAGTACCGGAACATTATCTATTATGCCAACACTTGTAGCTGCCAAAAAGTCAGTCACGGGAATTAATGGCAATTCTCCCTTTAAATACAAACTATAAAAAGCATCGACCATTGCAACAAATGCACCTGTAATAGATGCAGTTCTAGTGCCACCATCTGCTTGTATAACATCGCAATCAATCCATATTGTCCGCTCTCCAACCTGTTCTAGAATTGTTACTGAACGAAGCGCACGCCCTATTAAACGTTGAATTTCCATAGTGCGACCACCAAGCTTGCCTTTAGACGATTCACGGGTCGTGCGAGTATGAGTGGCTCTAGGCAACATTGAATATTCGGCAGTAATCCACCCTTTTCCTTGACCGCGAAGAAACGCCGGCACCTTATCCTCAATGGTAGCCGTACAAATAACTTTAGTATCACCTATCTCAATTAAAACTGATCCTTCCGGATGTTTAATATAATTTCTAGTAATCTTAATTGGTCTAATTTCACAAACTTGTCTTCCGTCATTCCTATTTTTTTGCATATATAGTCCCCCTTAGCTTCCGTTGTCTATTTTACACTATATATTAGGTAAAATGATACTTCAATCAGTGAAATTTTTTTTTTTAAAAAAACAAAAAAGGCATCCATCTCAGGAAGCCCAATTAATTCTAATACTATATTATTATAACCCAATTCTATTAATTACTTGCGGTCTAGTCATCGGTTGTACATTTTCTTCATTTGCAAAAACAGGTGTTTCGCCATTGATAGTAATATTAACCTGTTCTATATCTTTCAACTCTGTTAGTCCAAGCACCAATGATTGTACAACGCTTATTTCTCCATCTGAACCTGGCCCATATGTAGTTAATCGATCATCAAAATCTATTTGTAAATTTGATCCCCTTTTATCTAATGTGTTAATTTTTGTCGTCGGTATCATTGCTGAATATAAATAATCATGAATAGGACCTTTCAATGTTTCATTGATAACTGCCTCTAACTGATTGTCTGTCCTAGGAATAATTCTAGTTACTGGCACATAATACATACTTCCCACTGAATCTACAGCTTGAAAATATAGCATGACTTGAGAAGTCAGGGCAGGACTTCCAATATTAGCCTGCCCTGAAACTTCTACATTAATTCCTAGCGTGCGTGATACAGGTTCCGTTAGTGTCATTCCACCAACTGGCATTGCCTCTAACAAATATCCTTCAACTACAAATTGTACACTTTCAATTGTCGGGAATTCGGTAAGTGTCCATACTACCGCTTCTATCATACGCTTTTCTTGATCCTTAGTTTCATTATTGAGAAACTCTTTCGAGAAGTCGACTTTAGCTACACCTTCGTTGATAGATAATCCCAAAACCTTCGTTCCATTAGGCAATACTGGTTCTAAGTTAGTTCCAGCTATTTGATTTAGTACCGGACCACCCTTAGTCATGTAACGTAAGGTTTCCTTGGCAATTCCTTCTGCCTTAGGGATTTGTATGCCCATCGGTACTACTAAACCTTTTTCATCTACAAAATACACCGACATTTCAATAACTTCATTCACAGTAAAATTATTAGCACTTTCATCAATAATTAAATCATCTTGTTCCATAATTGGAATTAAAGAAAAATCAGGTGGCGGATCAATTGGCTCCGTACTTGTTTTCGAATCTGGACCAAACAGACCACACCCTGCTAAAGCAAAAGTTAATATGGCAGCTAGCAACAACCACAACTTTCGATACTTC
>Ga0265293_10005484_pt1 | contig 21117 bp, 20 predicted proteins | sample Munlanlewell138R_FD_192505 | JGI IMG/M metagenome (GOLD analysis project Ga0265293, IMG submission 192505) | Leachate microbial communities from a municipal landfill in Southern Ontario, Canada - Leachate well 138R | ecosystem: Engineered > Solid waste > Landfill > Unclassified | place: Canada... | reverse complement strand
CTCGGGGTTGTAGAGCAACCCGAGATAATACCCCCCGAAGGGGAAATCAGGGGGCTGGCTTCCTCCGGTCAAGAGATTCAAGTAGAAGCCTTCACCCGGGATGGTGAATTCATTGGGGAGGAAGAGGTACGGATTCAGGTTGTCCATCGCCAGGCCAAAGTCCATGTTGAAGGAGATGTTGGGCCCGATATCCCCCCGGAGGATCGCCTTGATCACATTTCGGCTGTCATACTGCTTGGTGTTAGCAAGGTCCACACGCTGGTTGCTATCGATCTGAATCCCAAAGGAGGCGCCAAGGGTACGCTCCGGGTCGAGGAAGCGCAGGTACCCGGTGGAGAAGATCTCATCGAGCCCGCTTGGGGAGTTGCCATAGACCGTGTCAAACTCTTCAAGAAGGCGTGCGATCTCCTCACCCTCCCCCGCCTGCAATAAAGCTGGGTTGTCCATCATCTGACTGAGCAGGGTGACCACCGTGCTCACCGTATAGGGCTTGACCGAGATGAGGTTCTCATCATAGAGGCCACGGATGCGCCCACTATCGAGAATCTTGTACACCCGATGATCGACCGGAACCGACAGATGATTGGCGGCCGAGAGCGGGGAGAGGGAGAAAGCAACGGCGATGGCGAGCAACAGAGCGATGGGTATTCGTTTCATGTGGGATCCCTATTGACCAATGGTATTGAGTTGGTCGATCAGCCAATTCTGGACTGCGACGATACGCCGCCTGAACGCCGATGGAAGGTCGACGCTGAGGCCCAAGACAGAGACCGTCGGATTACGGCCTTCGATACTGGTGAGAGCGACGAGCAGGAGCCCGTCATCCAACTGGTAGGTCCCCATGTTCATGGAGAGCTGTCCGCTCTTCACCGCGGTGAAGATACCCAGCACCTTCATCGAACTGATGTTCTCGATGGACACAAAGATCTCGCGGTCGCTGTTGGTGTAGGTGTGTTCGTAGCGATTACCCCCGAAGGAGGTGTCACGCTGGTAGACATAACTGTGTGCGGTCAGGGGAAAGACCGTCACCACGGGATCGGGAAGGAGCCGGTTGAGGTTCCGATCATCCTCCATGTAGGAGGAGCGTTCGATGAGAGTCCGCTCCTTATCCCCCGCGCGATGGGAGATGTAGGTCACCCCCTCCTGGGTGGAGATGGCCCGAATCTTGTTGAAGATGGCAAGCTGACGTTCTCCCTGGTCCATCGCCTTCAGTGCCGGGGTATAGGGGATATAGTTCACCGCTCCCAGTGCAAAGCCCTTCTCAATATCCTGGACCAGGAGCGCACGCCTTGCCGCTTCAGTGCCGGGGACGAAGTATCGGATGATCGGTGGGCCAGTGAGCGAGATCCCATAGACCATCTCTGTGCGGGAGAGCTGCTCATACTCTGCGTCGCTCAGCATCGGCAGCGCGGCTCTCAGCTCTTCACTGCCCGCCCACACGCTCGTCATGATGGCAAAAAAAAGTGCCACGACCAACACGAAACACCTCAGCGGGGATGAGGATTCACCATTAATATGCATTTTCATTGACAAAACCTTTGAGGAAGGTGAATAGGACAATCTTCATATCGAAGAAGAGGCTCCAGTTGCGGATGTAGTAGAGATCGAACTCGATCCGTCGCTCAAGGGAGGTGTCCCCCCTCCACCCGTTGACCTGTGCCCACCCGGAGATCCCCGCCTTGAAGCGGTGACGGAGCCGGTAGCCGGGAATCTCGTCGTTGAACTGCTCCACCAGCTCAGGTCGCTCGGGCCGTGGCCCGACCAGGCTCATGGAGCCGCCCAGGACGTTGAAGAGTTGGGGCAGCTCATCGATGCTCGTCTTTCGGATGAACTTTCCGATCTTGGTCACCCTCGGATCATCCTCCACCGTCCACCGCGCCTTCTCCCCCTCGCTCATATCAGTGCGCATCGAGCGGAACTTGTACATGGTGAAGATCTCGGCATCACGGGTGACGCGCTGCTGTTTGAAGATCGCCGGTCCCGGTGAGGTGAGCTTGATGATCAGGGCGATGAGAGCGAGCAGCGGGGAGAGGATGATCAGTGCACACAAGCTGGCGACGAAGTCGAAGCTCCGCTTGATCATCCGTTGGAACACCCCCATCTCGGCGGCATTGAGGGTGAACATCGGTGTCCATCGAAAGTCCGAGACCTTTGTACCGATATAGGATTCAGGGAGGTTGGGCAGCATGACCACCCGTTCATTCAAGAGATCCACTGCCTGCCCTATCATGGTCCGTTGATGATGCTGTTCTGCCGGGGGATAGCCGATGACCACCAGATCGGGCTTCTGCACTTCCACCACATCGCGGAGCAACGCTCCGTCCAGCTGCTTGACCTGACCGATCGGGCCACCTGAGCCATCGTACTGGCCCACTACGGTGATGCCCTTCACCGTATCACTGCGTAAATCTCGTTCAAAGTTCGTCAAATTTTCGCCAAACCCCACCAACAAAATTCTGCGCGTGTATTTGCCTTTTGCGTATGCTCTCTTGACGTAGTTGAAAACGAGGGTTCGTCCGGTCACCAGGAAGACCACCGAAAAAATCAGATGCATCCCGATGGCGATACGAGTGATCTTGCCCAAGTACAGAAAGTACAGCATGACCACCAGGAGGAGGAACGCCTCAAAGGTACTGAAGACCATCGCGGTCGTCTCCTTGCGCCAAGAGTGCTCCAGGTCATCGGCATAGAGGCCGTTCCTGCTGATGAAGTAGAGATTGAACACCACAACATATCCTGCCAGCTGCAGGTACGATAAAAACGACTGGAAGGAGTCACCACCAGGGATGACATAGAAGCGTAGAAGCCCTGCAAGAAGCCAGGAAGCGGTGACGGCAACGACGTCTGTGGCCACGCGGATGGCAAGCAACGAGCGTTTGCTATGTTTCATACCGGATCACACCTCATTCTCTGATATACAACGTCAGGCCATGGTATCATACCCTGAAGGCTTACGGAACTCTCATGTAGACTCATCACCCCTCCAATACCTCCTAGAAGCTCTTTGAGACCCCGACCGTGATCTGCAGATCCTGTGCATACTGAGTAGCACTCTTGGCAGCCTTGTGATATACGCGCCGTCCGATCCAATCGACCTGACTATGGAGGGAGAGTCCCTTCACGGGGGTCTGCCAGCTGACTGCGAGGGAGACGATCAAGCGTTCGGTGACGTCATTGCCATACGGAGGGGGCCCATCAAGGGTACCGGGGGGATGGCTTGAATTATTACCAAAGTCATGCGGCTCACGGTAGGTCATCTCCCCTTGGCGATGGATCGTCACCGAGCCTGCCACATCGAGCAGGTTGGGGATGGAGTAGCCGATGTTCGCCGAGTAGACGAGGCTGTCCGATCCCCACCGATGGCCGAGATAATCGATGATCACCACCCCGCTGCGCTGATTCTTGAGGAGGTCACGGGCGACCAGGAAGTCCACTTTATGACGACGGTAGAAGGCCGGGTCGATCATCACAAATTCTGCCTGGCCGGTCCAATATCCACGCTGTTGTTGCCACGAATAGGTGAGGTTGGCCAAAAGTGCCAGGGCATTTGCCTCGCTGCCCGTCTCTGATGCGAGTTGGAATTGGTCGAGGGCGACCTGGGTGTGGAAGGAGAGGCCGCTGGCAATGGCAAACTCCGCCTCCACCCCTGCGATGGCATTTGCAAAGTCTTCGTCGTACACGTTGTGGTACATATACGTGGGGTCGAAGAGCTCCGGCGAGATGCCGTTGACCAGGACCATGATGTTCTCACTGATGGTAAATCGCGCCCAGGAGAGCGGTTGGAATTCAAAGCGGTGGCCGAGGAACACCCGGTTCTTTGTCTTGGTCATAAAGTCGGTGAAGAAGAGGTAGAGGAATTGGATCTTTGTTGTGGGAGTGAAGAACGACGCCGACAGGCTCGTGTGGTTGGAGATATGGCTGCCGATGATGAGATCCCCTGTCAATCCGTGGCCCCACTTGCGCGGCCCGCGCCCCAGGGTGACCTCCCACCACGGCCCTGCTGCGGTGAGTTGGGAGCGGCGGGGAAAATCCGCCTCAAAGTTCAGGCCACTGCGGTAGATGTTCGTATTAAAAACTTCTCGGTAAGAATATGCAGAGTCGACAAGAGTAACCGTTTTCGCATCGAACAATGCTCCGATGGGTCCATCATACGTTGTACTGGCTCCCGGCTTGGGATCGAGCGTCTCCGAGTACGCCCCCACCCCCGCTTCCAATGATGTGGCAAAGTAGAAGGTGGCGCCGTACTGCATGGCGATATCGAGGTCGAGCATCGGCTTGCGCTCATCATAGCTGTACATCCAATCGGCGTAGGTCTTGAAACCTGTGGGGTTGGTATGGATGTAACTTTCAACGGCAAGTGTCGGTGTGATGCGCCAGGCGAAGGTATCGCTCACCCGTTTGATCGACGTATCATTGAGTCGGTCGGCGATGGTGTTGCGAAGCTCGGCATACTGACCGCCGGTGGGAACGGATTCCAGCATCTGGAGTGCCTCATAGGTGTTCCATGGCCGTGATGAGGAGGGAAGCGGTCTGCCGGTGAGGCGGTAGAGGGTGTCCATCTCCTGGTAGATCGGGGAGTCCAATGGGATTTGGGCTGGGGTAGCAACTGCGAACAATGAATGTAGGCAAAGCACGATGAGCATGACGGCAGCACTACAGCGTTTCATGGGCACTCCTTTCGGTGATCTTCTGTTACTGTAGAACACCCGAAGAGAAAATGAAAGGTGTATTTTTGTCCTTAAATCCTCAGATGGTCATCGTATCGATCACTGAGCAGGCTCTTGGTATAGGAGTCCGGCTGCTTGAGGATCTTCGAACCCCGGGTGATCTTGCACAGCGATATGCCGTAGGCTGCTGCAATCTCCCGCTGTGGCTTGCCTCGATAGAGATCCTTCATCAGGCTCCACCTGAGGTGCAGGTCCTTCAGCTCCTTGGGGGTGAGCATCTCCTCAAGCAGCTTGGCCATCTGGGCTGGTTCGGTGGTCTCGGCGAAGACCTTCACCAGGTCGTCGATTGCCACATCAGATGTATCTTCTTTCATACGATAATACTACAAAGAGAAACAATTACGGTCAAGGCGAGACTGGCCCTCTCATACAACACAAGCTATACTATCGCTCAGGAGAGCCATATGGAGACACCATCATTGAGCGCCGGGACACACAAGGCGCTGTTGACAATGCAGAGAAACGAGTTGACCGAACACCTCATCTACACCCGCCTTGCCAAGCGGGTGAAGGACAAGGATGACAGTACGATCCTGTTGCGAATCGCCGAAGAGGAACAACGCCATGCCAAGATCTGGGAGAAACTGACCCAAACGGAGGTCAAGCCCAACCGGTTCAAGGTCTTCTTCTACACCCTTCTGGCCACACTCCTCGGTTATACCTTCGTACTCAAGCGGATGGAAATGGGTGAGGACAAGGCCATCGAGGGGTATACACAGATGATGAGAGAGCTGCCCCAGGCCAAGCAGATCGCCGATGACGAACAGCGCCACGAACAGAGCCTCTTGGCCATGCTCGACGAGCAGCGTCTGCAGTACGTAGGCTCGATGGTGCTGGGTCTCAACGATGCGCTGGTCGAACTCTCCGGCACGCTCGCCGGCCTCACCTTCGCATTGGCCAACAACCGCCTCATCGCCCTCTCGGGCCTCATCACCGGCATCTCAGCCACCCTGTCGATGGCCTCAAGCGAGTACCTCTCCACCAAGAACAGCGGCGAGGAGAATGCCGCCAAGAGCAGCATGTACACCGGTATCGCCTACCTCTTTACCGTCGCTGCCATGATCACCCCGTACTTGGTCTTCCAAAACCCCTTCGTCAGCCTCGCGGTGATGCTCACGATCGTGGTGGTCATTATCCTGCTCTTCACCTACTATATCTCAGTGGCAAAGGATCTGCCCTTCGGCAGACGCTTTGGGGAGATGGCGGCGATCAGCCTTGGCGTCGCAGCCATATCGTTCGGAATTGGAATCCTTGTCAAACGATTCCTGGGGATTGAAATCTGATGAAATACATTGACGTTCACACCATGCGCCTTGCACAAATCGCCCTTGGTTGCGACCACTATGGGGCGGCCATCAGCGAAGCGACGGCACAAAAACAACTGGATATCTACGTTGAGAGCGGGGGGAACCTCCTCGACACCGCCGCCATCTACGGACAAGACAAGGCGGGAGAACCGTCGACCAGCGAACAGGTCATCGGCCGGTGGCTGGCTGCCAACGGCATGAGGGAGCAACTGGTGATCGCCAGCAAGGGCTGTCACCCCCATAAGGATGATATGCACCGAAGCCGGATCAGCGAGCGCGAGATGATGGACGACATCAATCGAAGCCTCGATCAGCTGAAGACCGACACACTGGATATCTGGTTCTTCCACCGCGACAACCCAGCCATGGGTGCTGATGAGATCATCGATCTGGCCCAAATCCTGGTCGACAAGAAGCTGGTGCGCCACCTTGGTGCATCGAACTGGACCACTGCCCGCATCGAAGCGGCCAACACCTGGGCAACGGCACGAGGCAAGACGCCGTTTATCATCAGCGAGATCCAGTGGAGCCTCGCCCACTGCACCCCCGAGATCTGGGGCGACGATACCCTGGTGTGCATGAACGAGAGTGAACAGGCGTGGTACACCGACCACAACTTTCCCGTCATGGCCTTCGCTCCCCAAGCCAAGGGTCTCTTCTCCAAGCTCATCGCAGGCGATGAGGAGGGCATGAGCGAGACGGGACGGCGTCGCTTCCTCACCGAACGCAACCGGGCCCTGGTGCCCGAAGTGCGCGCTTTGAGCGAGGAATTGGGGGTGAGTCCGGCGGCGGTGGTCATCGCCTTCCTGACCAGCCAAAAGAACCCGACCATCGCCATCGCTGGCTCCAGTCGGGTCGAACAGATCACTGATACGCTGAGCGCCAGCAGCCTGACGCTGGATGAGAGCCAGATCGCAGCCCTCCTCTGATCAGCCGAAGAGGTAGGAGTTGAGCAGGTTGTTGAGGTACTCCTGCTTGCCGCTGCGCTTCTCGATCGTGGCTCCCCTGCCATGGTCGGCCAGCTCAGACAGACTCATCTTCCCCTCGGCAAAGCGCTTGCCTTCACCGCTGTCGAAGGAGCTGTAGCGCGCCTTGACAAAATCGTCGAAGATGCCATCATCGATGATGCTCTGGGCGATCTCGAGGCCGAGGGCGAAGCTGTCCATCCCGCCGATGTGGGCGATGAAGAGGTCCTCGTCATCGGTTGAGTTGCGCCGCCGCTTTGCGTCGAAGTTCAGCCCACCGTTGCCCAGCCCACCGTTTTTGAGGATGACCACCATCGCCTGGGCGGTATCGTAGACGTTGGTGGGGAACTCGTCGGTGTCCCATCCATTGAAGATATCGCCTTGGTTGGCATCGACTGAGCCGAGCAATCCCCGGTCTGCACAGACCTGCAGGTCGTGGGTGAAGCTGTGGCCGGCCAGGGTGGCATGGTTGGCCTCGATGTTGCACTTGAAGTCCTTCTCCAGGCCCCAGTGCTCCAAGAAGGCGATCGTCGTGGCCGCATCGTAGTCGTACTGGTGCTTGGTCGGCTCCATCGGCTTGGGCTCAATGAGGAAGGTACCGGTAAACCCGATGGACCTGCCATAGTCGCGGGCCATCATCAGAAAGCGTGCAAGGTGTTCCTGCTCCCGCTTCATGTCGGTATTGAGCAGGCTCATGTACCCCTCTCGTCCGCCCCAGAAGACATAGTTGGCTCCGCCGAGCTTCACGTTCACATCAAGGCTCGCCTTGATCTGCACCGCAGCACGGCTGACGACGTTGAAGTCCGGGTTGGTTGCCGCCCCGTTCATGTAGCGGGGGTGGGTGAAGACGTTGGCCGTGTTCCACAAGAGGCGCACACCACTTTCCTGCTGACGCCTCAGCAGCTCGTCAGCCATCCGGTGGTAATCTTTTTCATAGCGGGCCGCATCATCGTGGTCGGGTGAGGCATCGATATCATGGAAGCAGTAGAACGGGGCTCCCAGCTTGGTGATGAACTCAAACGCTGCATCCGCCTTCGCCACCGCATGCTCCCACCGGTCGCTCTTGGCAAACGGGAATGTAATCGTCGAACTGCCGAAGGGGTCGGTTCCATCGGCGCAGAAGGAGTGCCAATAGGCCACGGCGAAGCGCAGGTGCTCCTCCATCGTCTTGCCTCCAATGAGGCGCTTGGCGTCGTAATACTTGTATGCAAGTGGATTCCGGCTCCCCTTGCCCTCAAACGGAATCTTTCCGATTCCTTTGAAATACTCTTGTTCTCCCACAAAATATTGCATGATTCCTCCTACCTGTAGAGCGGGGACACCGCCTCCACATACTGTTGATAACGCCGATAGGCGTCCATATACTCTTCGGTCGCCGCTCGGTCCACCTCCCGTGACTTCTCTTGGTCATAGGAGACATGGGAAGCGACGATATCGCTGATACTCCCCCCCTCAAGCGCCCACAGCGCCTGAAGCGCCGTCCCGAAGGCTGCGCTCTCACTGATGGTGGGTACGACAAGCGGCAGGCCCATCACGTCACAGGCGATGGAGCGCCAGATGGGGCTCTTCGCTCCCCCTCCGGTGAGGATGATCTTCGCCGGTTCAAACCCGAGGCTGACAAACGCATCCAACCCACCGCGCAGCGCATAGACCGAGCTCTCCAATGCCGCTCGGGCAATGTTCTCGGTTTTCATGTTGGTCATATCGAGGCCGGCGATGACCCCCTTGCCAGCGGGGAGGTTCGGCACCCGCTCACCGGTGAAGTACGGCAGCATCGTGATGCCTGCACACCCGATGGGGGCACGCTCGGCCAAGCGGTCGAGCTCCTTGACCTCATAGCCGAAGAGGGCACGGATACTCTCGGTGGTGATGGTGCAGTTCATGGTGCACAGCAGTGGCAGGTAGCCGCCCGTCGATGAACAGAAGGCGGCGAGCCTGCCCTCCTCATCGGCGATGACCTCATCGCTGTAGCCGAAGAGCGTGCCGCTGGTGCCCATGCTCATCACCAAATCCCCGCTCTGAACACAGCCGCAGCCGATGGCGCTGGCCATGTTGTCCCCCGCCCCGCTGCTGACGGGAATTCCCTCGCGGATCCCCAGCTCCAGGGCAGCCCTTCGCCCCACCCGGGCCCCGATGGCATCCGAGTCGATGAGTGGGGGCAAGAGTGCGCTGAGGTCGCGCTTCTCATCAACGGCGCGTAGCGCCTCTTCGCACCACGACCGGGAGCGCACATCGTAGAATGCGGTGCCCGAGGCATCGCCGGCTTCAGCCCAGTAGGAGTCGGTGAGGTAGAAGTTGATATAATCGTGGGGCAGCAGGATGTGGGCAAGCTTGTCGTAGGCTTGCCGTCGATGCTCCTTGAGGTGGAGTACCTTGGAGAGCGTGTAACCGGGCAGGATCTGGTTGCCCAGAAGGGCGAAGACCGCATCCTCTCCTCCCAATCGCTCGGTGAGCGTCTGGCATTGCCTTGCCGTCGACGTATCGTTCCAGAGTTTGACCGGGGCCAGCGGGGAGCCGTCGCTGCCGACTGGGACGAAGCCGTGCTGTTGGGCACCGACCCCGATGGCCACGATGGCGTCCTTGACCTCAGCAGGCAGTTGGGCGAAGCATGAGCGAATGGCATCGAGGTACCATACAGCTTCTTGCTCACTGGTGCCATCCTCACGTTGGATGATCGCATGGGGGGCGCTGACGCTGGCCACCGGGCGCCGCGTCTTGACATCATAGGCGAGGACCTTCGTCGATTGGGTCCCAGTATCAAGGCCTACAACAACTTGCATGGTGTCCTCCTCGTGTCTTCTAGCATGAACCCTCTCGAGCGATATGGCCATAGACAGGATAGGCAAAACATATATATTATTGACCTATGAAGCTATTGGATGCAGTCTTTGTCTTTCAAATGCAGGAGGAGCTGGAACTGCTGTGGCACCAACGGGTCCACAGCCATGCCCAGGAACAATTCGAGCTCCACTACTTTGTCAGCGGCAGCGGGACCTTCACCAACGCCCGTAGCCGCTATGCCATCCACCCGGGCTCGCTCTTCGTTACCTCGCCCGGGACGATCCACAGCATCGCGGCAGGCGGTGGCGAGCTGCTCACCTACTACGCCACCCTCCTCTCCTGCCCCAGCGAGAGCGAGCTCATCGAACGCCTCGAGGTACAGAACCCCTTCCATATCGGCACCAACTGGCGCTTCTTCTTCGAGGAGGTCCGCGACAAGGGGCTGAGCTCGAACGAGGCGCTGAAGAGAAGCGCCATCCACCAGGTGCTCGGCCTGCTCTACTCCCTCGCCGCCGGCACGAAGCTGGAGGAGAACAAGGGGGAGGACCACCGCCTTGAGCGCGCCATCAGGTACATGCAGCGCCACCTCTTCGACAAGGTGAGCCTCGAGATGATCGCCTCCCACGTCCAGCTCGACCCCTCCTACTTCGTCCGCCTCTTCAAGAGCCGGATGAACACCACACCGATGCGCTACTACGCAAACCTCCGCCTCGAAGCTGCCCGGGCGTTGGTGACCAGCACCAACCTCTCGGTCAAGGAGATCGCCGCCAAACTGCAGTTCTGTTCTGAGTTCCACTTCTCCAAGTGCTTCAAGGAGTCCACCGGCCAAAGCCCCTCCTCCTATCGGCGCAGCCACCTCCAGCTCTTGGGCAATTGATCAAAGTAGACCTACTTCTCCCATCGCCACATCGGACAGAAGCATCAATCCTTGTCGTTGGTGTCTTTTGTCAGAACATTTGCCTGTGCCATATCCACTTCTCCCATACATGGGTGTAATACCATACTTTTAGCGACTTTCAATGTGAGAAGCACGCCAAGCGCGTGGTAAAACTTCTTACAAAACTTGTTATATGTGTGAAGTTTTTGGTGTATGTTAGAGGCTGTAACTTTGTACATATGACATCTTATAATTACTTATAAATAAAAGAATTATTTATTTTTCCCTTGACATCTTCTTACATCGAACATACGATGAGAGTGGATGAACGATGTAAGAAGGAGGGAAGATGTGAAGAAGTTCAGAGCCATGATCATCGCGCTAGTCCTGCTCTCACTCCCTTGCCTGCTCTTCAGTGCATCAATCGGTGAGCCGGTGGTCCTCCGACTCCATGCCTACATCCCCGAGCGTACCGTATTTTTGGCAACCGACGATGGACTTGTTGTAGAGTCCAATGCCTACAACTTCACCTACTCGATGGTCGAGCAGGGGTGGGAGAGAGTAGTCATGGTGGTTGCAACCTGACAGAACCTCACAAGCGCGTCCGGACAGACAAGCTTGCACATCGAAGCCAGTGCATACGTGCACTGGCTTCTTTTCTGTGCGTCAGTCGAAAACCTCCTGGGCATACGGGATCGAGGCCATCGCACCGCTCTGGCTGACGGTGATGGCACTGGCTTTGGTCGCCCGATACATCGCTTCCTTCGGGCTGTATCCCCGGCCGATCGCCGCCAAGTAGTAGCCGATGTAGGTATCGCCGGCTGCCGTGGTGTCGACCACCTCCGCTTCGATGATCGGTTGGTGGATTCTATTGGAGGCGAACCCATAGTAGGAGCCATCTGCGCCGACGGTGAGCAGAATCTCTGTTGTTGGATAGCGCGCTACCAATCGGTCGAGGATCGCTTCGAAGGGGGAGCCTCCCTCCATCTCGGCCAATGCCGCACCCTCGATCTCATTGACGACAAGGAGGTCGAGCAAGTCGAGTGGCAGGTCGAAGACCGATGGGTCGAAGGGGGCGATGTTCATACAGACCCTCATCCCCCGCTCCTTGGCACTGGTGATCAGGTGTGCGGTGTGGACGATCTCGTTCTGCAGCACCAGCATATCTCCGTCCCCAAAGTCGTCGAGGGTCTCCTCGATCTCCTCGATCGTGATGGCCTTGTTGCCCCCGCCGTAGAGGATGATGGCATTCTGCCCATTGCGATCGACCTGGATGAGTGCTTGGCCGGTGGCCCCATCGTAGGAGCGTACGTACCGGGTGTCGACCCCCCAACTGCACAGCAGGTCGAGCAAGAAGGCGCCATCCTCCCCGATCTTGCCGGCGTGGTACACCTCGGCCCCTGCCTTGGCAAGCGCAGTCGATTGGTTGGCGCCCTTTCCACCGGCGCTTTTGACCAGGTTGCTGGACTGCAGGGTCTCCCCTCCCTCGAGGATGTGGTCGACGGTGAAGATCAGGTCGATGTTGGTCGATCCATAGGTCAGAAATCTCATTGCTCCTCCTACAGCAAGGGGGCAGCCATACGCAGGATGAGTCCTGTGAGGCGGCTGTACCACTTGCGTCTGCGTAAAAATTCAGTGTTGATCTGCTGGCACACCGCCAGTGTGTCCTTGATGTCGTCGCTCACCTTGCGGATTACCGACGAGCCATAGAATACCACCCCGTTCTCAAAGTGCAGGTAGAAGGAGCGATAATCCATGTTGATGGTCCCGATGATGGCAACCCGGTCGTCACTGACGAACATCTTGGCATGCAAAAAACCCGGGGTGTACTCGTAGATCTTCACTCCGGCGTTGAGCAGGACACGATAGTAGCTGCGCGTCACGGAGAAGACGTACTTCTTGTCGGGGATATGCGGGGTGATGATCCGCACATCAACACCGCTTTGGGCTGCTATCCTCAGCGCCGTGATCATCTCATTGTCGAGGATCAGGTATGGGGTGGTGATCCACACGTAGCGCTTGGCCGTGCTGATGATCTGGATGTAGGCGTTCTCGGCCACGTTGTCGTCATCCAGCGGGTTGTCGCTGAAGGGTTGGACAAACCCGTCGGTCCTCGCCGTGATAGTCGGGCGGTGGGCGGCGAAGTTCTCGCTCTTTCCGGTGGAGAAAGCCCAGAGTTGGAGGAACATCTGGCTCAGCGACCACACTGCATCGCCCTTGAGCTTGACGGCGGTGTCCTTCCAATGGCCGAAGCGCAAGAGGCGGTTTGCATACTCATCGGCGATGTTCACCCCGCCGGTGTAGCCGATGTTGCCGTCGATGACCACCACCTTGCGGTGGTCGCGGCTGTTGAGGCGGCTGTTGAGGTGGGCTCTGAGCGGGTTGAATGCCACCACCTCGATGCCCAGCGCCCTGAGGCGGGTATCGAAGTGGGACTCGACGGTGAAGAGCGAACCCACATCGTCGAACATCAGGCAGATGCGCACCCCCCGGCGCAGACGGTCGAGGAGCACCGCGAGGATCGAGTCCCACACCTCCCCTTCGGCGACGATGAAGAACTCGAGGAAGATGAAGGATTTCGCCTTGCCCATCTCCTCAAGCAGGTCGATGAGCCACGCCTCGCCGGAGGGAAAGTACTCGACCTCGGTGTTCGACCACACCGGGTAGCCGGTGATGTTGACGATGTACTGCGCTTGGCGCGCCAGTGTGCTGGAGTAGCTGTCCAATGCCCTCATCGGCAACAGGTCGCTGTAGGAGCCGCCCTCCACCCCCTTCTGGTAGACGACGTTCAGCTGCTCGAGGCGGGCGCGCAGACGTCGATTGAGCCTGCGGTTACCAAAGAGGACGTAGAAGATCCCTCCGTAGAGGGGGAGGAACATGAAGAGGAGCATCCACCCGATCTTGTAGGCGGGGTTGAGGTCGCGTACGACCACCACCAGTGTCATGATGATGGAGAGGGTGGAGAGGATCTGGATCCACGGGGTGTTGTTCTGTGCATAGGAGAAGATGATGAAGAGGATGGTCAGCTGGAAGACGATGAGGATAGCCGAAATAAAGAGCCTTCCAGTCAAGAACCGTAAGAGCTTTCTGAGCATCATCTCCCCCTCAGCACGAGTATATCATCACCTTCGCACCGAGGCAAAGCGCTTGTTTTCCCCGCTGAATTCACAGCCGCAGTAGTGTTGGCGGTAGAGGCCCATCTCCTTTGCCAAGCGGGTGGAGGCCTCAAAGCCACCCCGTTTCTTGAAGTCGATGGCCTCAAAGCCGTCAAACTGCTCACCGACTGAAAAGATCTGGCGACTGTTCTTGAAGCGGCTGACCGTCAGTGTGGTGGTGAAGTGCCCGATGCCCAGCTCAACAGCTTTGTCGTGGGCTTGGGCGAGGTTGTAGGCAAAGCATCGGCTGCAGCGTGCACCGCCCTCGCCCTCCCTCTCAAGGCCGGCGACTGCCTCGAGCCACTTCTCGTGGTCATACCGCTCCTTGATGACCGTCAGCTTGTGGTGGTCGGCCACCTTCAGGAGCTCCTCATACCGCTTGGCATGCTCGGCTTCGGGCCAGATATTGGAGTTGGGAAAGTAGAGCACGACCGTCCACCCCGCCTCAATGAGTCGGCAGACGGAAGCGGTGCTACAGGGGCCACAACAGGCATGGAGGAGGATGGTCATGGACACAGGATATGCAAAGAGCACAACCCTTGCAAGGGGAGGCGCTTGCCAGTAGAGTAGGCAGGTGTATGGGGAGGCATATATGAAGCGAATCAAGAACCTCGGGCTCTGGCTATCGATCCTCGTCACGGTGATCATCATCACCCTCAAGATCCCTGCGCTGTACAAGGTCGGCCTGCTCGTCCTCTTCATCGGAGGGTTGCTCTTTATCCGCCGCGGGATCTTCCCCTACATGAAGGCCAACAAGAAGGCCACCAGCGCCAACCCCGATGAGTGGCAGGAAGCGTGGCCGCTCTACCGGAAGGCCATCAAGGCGGGGGTGCAGAAACCGTACGTCATCACGGCAGCGAGCATGTTCCTCCAACGGGGGAACCGGGACGAGGGCAAGCAGGTGTTGCTCGACTTTTTGTCAACCTCAACGGGCAAGGACCCGTCCCTCGATGCGGTGGCCAAGACGATGGTGAGCATGGCCTACTGGATGGAGGGGGACCTGGACAGGGCGATCGAGTGCGTCGAGGAGGTCCATCAAAGTGGCTACCGCGACAAGAATCTCTACATCAACTACACCACCTACCTCATCGCTGCCGGTCAGCTCGAGAAAGCCCAAGAGCTGGTCAGCGAGGCGTATGAGAACGCCCAGCAGAGCCCGGGCATCATCGACAACCAGAGCTGGCTCTTCATCCTCTCCGGCCGATGGGAGGAGGCTGAGGGGCTGCTGACAGACCTCGTTTCCCGTAACCCGCACTTTGCAGAGCCCTACGTCCACTACGCCCAGGTCCTCATTCACTACGGTGAGGTCGCTGCTGCCATCGAGCAGCTTGAACGTGCCACCCAGTGCTCCTTCACCAATACCTCGGCGATGAACAAGGAGACGATAGCTACCCTGTTGGAGGGCCTTTCCGATCCGGCTACCCGCATCAAGAGCGCCAAGGCCATCGACGCCGACGCGAGAGCGGTGGCCAACGGTAGGCTGCCCTCCCCCATCGAGCACGAGTACGATCCAAACGATGAGCCGATCCTCCCCGGTTTCGCAGAGCGCAAACCTGTGCCCACTGTGGTCGTCAAGGAGGAGCGCGAACCGAACTTGGAGCTCACCGAGGAGGACCTGAAGATCATCGAGGAGCTGGAGCGATCATAGGGCCAGCGTAAACCACAGCCCCCACACAAAGCCCGCTGCCGCCTGGTCCCACCCTCCATAGATGGTGGTCGGCAGCGTGTTGATGCCCAACAGCGAGATTTCGGTGTGGAGCTCAAGGCCAAGGCTGACGTTCGCCTTGAAGGAGTTTTTGCTGAAGAGCAGGTCACTGTAGATGGAGAGCGAGCTATTCTTGAAGATCAAGACCTCCCCGAGCGAGGGGCTGAAGGTGCCTGGGCGCCACCCGATGGCGATGTTCAGGCCTACCAGGTGGTTGGCCGGGTTCGTTGAGACGGAGAGGTCGTGGCCCTGGTTCTTCAACACCCGGTCGGCGGTACGGAAGCCGTCGGTTGCCAAGAGCGGCACATCACCCTGCCCATCGAGGGCAAAGCGCCCCCACCCCTCAATACGCCCATAGAAGCCCATCGGCTCATAGAGTACCTCGTTCTCCGCTCTGAAGGCTACTAATGACCGGGTCTGCTTGAAGTCTCCCAAGAGCTGGTAGGAGAGAGAGAGCGCTGAGTATGGCAGTTGCCACATCTTCGATTGGTCCAACTGCAACACCGCCTCCGCCTCTGAGGTGAGGAGGAAGGTATGCCCCTTCCAGTATTGATATGCACCGGCATCATCAAAGACCGAGACGTGCTCAAAGGATTGGGAGAGCGAGAGGCGCAGTTGGTCGGCGAGGGTGAGCAACCGTCCCTCTGCCCGTGCACCAGTGAAGAGCAACGGCAACCCCGACTTCACATTGTAGAGCATCGAAGCGTAGGCTGAAGTGCGCAGGTGGGAGAAGAGGTGGTAGTCGATACGCGCCGTGAGAGCCGGCATCGCGCTGAAGGTATCGCTTGAGGAGAGGTTGAAGACGCCTCCCAGCTCGCCCTGTACCCCAAGGTTGCCGCTGGCGTACCGATAGCCCAATCCAAGGCCAAAGTCATCGCTCAGGGTCTCTTTGTCCTGGCTCGTGAGCGAGGGGCCGAAGAGGTGGGATGGGGTGTGCATCGTCACATGGTCGTACAGTGCATAACGGCGTTGGCTTGCCGTGAGCTTTCCCTGTATTTCGCTTCGCAGGTCCAAGAGTGCAGCCCAACGCTCTGTCTTGGGGAGGGTGGAGAGCCGGTCGCTCTGGGCCCGTGCCGACTCGTACCCCTTCTCGGCAAGGTACTGGACGCGGCTGAACTCCATGAAGGAGACGTCCTCTACGGCATTTCGAATCCAGATGACCTGGTCGATGTACTCCTTCAGCTCCTCGACTCCCGCCCGTCGTTTTCCGATGTCCAGCGAGACGTTGAGAATGGTCAGCGGGTTCTTCAAATCGAGGGTGTCGATGTCATAGAAGGTCGTTGAGACGATCACCGTATCGGCGTACTCGAAGGCAAGGGCGATCGGCACCAGGTTGGTGATGCCCCCGTCTATGAGGAGATGGCCACGAAATTCCACCGGATCGAAGTAGACCGGCAGCGCATAACTTGCTTTGAGGACCGTATAGAAGTCGCCCTCGCTGAGCAACACCTGACGTTTGGTCACCAGATCCTCGGTGGCGACGATGATCGGGATGGCCAGCTCACTGAGATCGAGGTCAGTACCGAGGGTCGAGGCGAGGTTGGAGAGGAACCGTGAGGAGTCGAGCAGCCCGCCGTTGAGCGGGAAGCCGAGGTCAAAGAGTGTCTCGATCGAGACACCGGTGACGGCGCTGTAGATTTGCTCGGGGGAGAGTCCGGCGCTGTAGAGCAGGCCGACGATCGATCCCATGGAGTTGCTGATGATGAAGTCGGGGATGATGCCCTCCTCCTCCAAGTACCGCAGCACGCCGATATGGGCAAAGGCGCGCGCCGACCCACCGCTGAGCACCAGGCCCACCGGTGAACGTTCGCCACCGGTGCGCTCTAGGATCCGGGCACGGAAGGAGGCCTCGCCATAGATGATGGGGATGTCAGCACTGAGGATGTCATCAGAGCGCTGGGCAACAAGGGCCGAGGTGAGGGTGGCAACCAACAGGATGAGGAGCAGCAAGCGTTTGGATGTGTTCACGAGAGCCTCCAATACGTCCACTCTAAAGCATACAATATGAAAAAACAATTCTCATTCACTTCTGTTGCATTTTCCCACCATCTTTGATAGAGTGACTCTCGCATCCGCCGGCGTGGTGAAATTGGTAGACACGTCAGACTCAAAATCTGATGGATGAATAATCCGTATCGGTTCGATTCCGATCGCCGGTAATCTTTTCAAGCTAACGTGCCAATCATAAAGCATTTAAGAATGTGCTGTTACGTACACGTGTACGTATGTGTACATTTGTTGTGTCCCATTGCTTGACCCTTGGGCGAATTCTCTCCTACAATCTATTTAGATACTTTTCGAAATTAGGGGGAGCGATGGGGATAGCTGAGACGATGAAGGCGATTGCCGACCGACAACGGCGTCGCATCTTGCTCCTGCTCAAAGGCGGACGCCGCTCGGCCGGTGAGATCGCATCCTATGTGAGCGATCTCAGTGCAGCGACGGTCTCCTACCACCTTTCGGTCCTCAAGAAGGCACGGCTGATACGCGAAGAGCGGCAGAAAAACCATATTTACTACGAACTGAACGCTTCGGTCTTCGAGCAACTCCTGCTCTGGGTCGGTCAGTTCACCGGAGAGGCACATGAAGAAGAGAATCTTTGACCGGACGACCCTCTGGACCACCATCGTCATCCTCCTGCCCATCGTACCCGCCTTGGCCCTCTACCACCGTCTGCCTGAAGAGGTCGCCATTCACTTCAACGCCCAAGGGGTAGCGGATGGATGGGCCAGTCGCCCGGTGGCCATCCTCGGCCTCCCCCTCCTTCTTGCGCTCGTAAACCTCGTGATGCAGTTCGCCCTGCTCACCGACCCGAAACGCGATACCGGAAGCCGGATCTTCACCCTCTCGCGCTGGATCCTCGCGCCGGTCAGTGTGTTGACCAATACGGCGATACTCCTCATCGCCCTTGCCCTGCCCATCCGGATCGAGCGAATCATCCCGCTTGCCATCTCCATCCTCTTTCTGGCCATCGGCAACTACCTGCCGACGTGCAAGCAGAACTACACCATCGGCATCAAGATACCGTGGACGCTGGCGAGCGAGGAGAATTGGAACAAGACCCACCGCCTCGCCGGCTGGGTGTGGACTTTCGCAAGCCTCTTCTTGATCGTTGCCATCCTTGCCGGCGTTCCTGCCTTCCCCCTCTTCTTCGCCGTCACCGCCATCATCGTCATCGTCCCGATCGCCTACTCCTACCGCCTCTACCGAAGAGGAGATCCTACCGATACTCTCTGATGTTCTGTCGATGCTCGTCGTAGGTGTGGGCAAAGTGGATCTGCCCATCCAGCCCATGGAGGTAGAAGAGGTCGTCTCTCGCCTCGGGGAAGAAGGCGGCTTCGACCGCCTGTGGTGATGGGACGGAGATTCCGGTGGGTGGCAAGCCCTTCTTGCGCCGCGTGTTGTACGGCGACTGTGTCTCCAAGGCGATGGCAGGTATCGGGGAGTGCCAGTCATCAAGCTCATAGCGCGTTGACGCATCGATGCCCAACGGCTCATCGATGGCCAGGCGGTTGTGGATCACCGCCGAGATTGCCGCCATCTCGAGCGGGTCCTGCGTCTCTGCTTGGATGAGGCTGGCGATGATCAGAAGCTCCTCGATGGAGTAGGTGGAGAGCAGCCGGGAACCGAGGTGACGGCGCACCTGATCAAGCATCGCCTCGTACATCTGCCGGGCCAGGTCCTCGGCTGCCTTGCCGCTGTTCACCTCATAGGTTCCACTGAGCAACCACCCTTCGCCAAAGCCCAATCGATAGGCGTGGACCAAATCATTGACCGCCTGCTCGAAGCGGCCAGCCTCCGGTCCAAAGCGCTGGGTGAGCAGTGTTTCGATGCGCTTGATGGTGAACGCCGGACTCACCGTCACCGTCATCGATGTGGTCCCCCGTGTAATGATACCCACCACATCCGCAAACTCCATCTGCCGGTGCATCACAAACGAGCCGCTCTGCAACTGCGTGGCCACTCCCTCTTGAACAATATAGGCCAAGAGGGCTGCACCATCATCTACCACCCCCGCCTCAAAGAGTCGGGCGCTGACTTGGGTCGCACTCATCCCTGCATCGATGGTGACCAGGATCGCATCGCTGACTTGCGGGGAGACGGTGGGACGGGGCCTGATGAAAAGGATGGCGAAGAAGAGGACCACCATCGCTGCCGCGAAGGGCAACAGCACCCGTGCCTCACTCATCAGCAGTGGAATGCGCTCTTTCTTCTTGGCAGTGGGCGTCCGCCTCGCCCCTCCGATCGAGACACTCATCGAACGGCTGCTCACCGTCGGTTTCTTGCGTGCCGCCGTTGGCTTTTCCTGCTCCTTGGCCTTCACCGCCACGCGCATCGAGGAGGTGACGGCTGGCTTCTTCTCAGCCATCGTCGCTCTCCTCCCCTGCCGCTCGCAAGGCTTCGATACGACGCACCTTGTCAGCGATTGAGTCATCGAGGCTGACAATCTGGCGGTGGGCGCTCTCCATGGAGGAGCGCAGGTGGGCGATCCTTCGTCGCTCGACCTCGATCTGGGCCTCCAGCTCCTCCGCCTTGATCTGGTTTCTCAGCTGGCGAATCTCCTGTTGGAGCATGAGGATGCGGTTTCGGTGGAGTGTGATCTGGCGCAGCTGCGACTCCCATACCTGTGCCATCTCATCCCTTCGCTCATAGAGCAATCGCCCGTACTCACGCCCCTGGACATCGCATACAGCCTTGGCCTGTCGGGTTCGCTCCTCGCTCTGGGCGAGCTTCGCCTTGGGGCTTGAGAGCTCTTCGCTCTTCAGCTTTGCCATGGCGCTCTTGTGCAGCTCCAGCTCCTCGCCCAGTTCCTGGCCTCGCCGGCGCACCGAGGAGAGGGCTTCACCAAGCCCTCCGGCCCGTCCAAGGTCGAGGTCCTCCTCCCACCCCGCTGCTGCTATGGCACGTCCGGCCTCCAGCAAGAGCTCATTGAGGTGCGCCCTGAGGCGCTGCAGGCGCGCAAGTGCAATCTTGCGCATCAGGGAGCCGCGCTGAGCGTTGGCGCGTGCGTTGAGGGTTCTCATCTTCTGCTCAGGGGCAGCGAAGATCGGGTGGCAGAGTTCACGGATACGGTGAGCCAGGACATTGAAGCCATACGCCTCCCAGGCAATGGCGCCCAGCTGCGCATGGACCTGGTCCTCTTCGACGCCAAGGCGCTTGATGTCGGCTTCGATCTCCCCGATCTTACGGGAGCGATCCTCGATTTGGCGGATGTAGAGCGCGATCTGCTGGTGGGAATGCTCCGCCTCCTGCCACTGTGCCAGCGCCTCCTTGTAGCGTTGGCGTTGCTCTACCACAACCGTATCCGACCCCTCATCCTCGCTTTGGAAGCCAAGCTGACCAAGCTCGCCATACAACGATGCCAGATCCTCCTCGTGGATGGTGATCTGTCGTCGCCGGTATGCTATCTCCCGTTGCAGGTTCGCCATAGTGCGATAGTACCACAGCTGTCGGTGGTGGGCAAAGTATGCGCAGCAGTTTTGGCTTTCCTTGACAAAGGCAGAAGAGGTTGGGTATCCTGAAAGGTGAATTGAGATGGGACATGTTGCACTTCAGAGCAGTTGTTCCTCCCAAAACAAGGCGGGAGACTCTCTTGTGTG
>Ga0265293_10005483_pt1 | contig 21122 bp, 20 predicted proteins | sample Munlanlewell138R_FD_192505 | JGI IMG/M metagenome (GOLD analysis project Ga0265293, IMG submission 192505) | Leachate microbial communities from a municipal landfill in Southern Ontario, Canada - Leachate well 138R | ecosystem: Engineered > Solid waste > Landfill > Unclassified | place: Canada... | reverse complement strand
CTTACAAGGTCGTAGTGGGGGGAGACGCCAGTATCTACAACGGCAATGGTAACTCCCTCACCGTGGAAGCCCTTATCCTGTGGAAAACTTGCGTCTATGGTGGGGGCTGCAATGTCCAATAGTGCATATACTTTAGTGTCAAAACTGATAAATTCAATATTTGGGTCGTCTACAATTTTGTATATGGTTTCCGTATTCATGTATCCAGCAAATCCATTTATTAGTGGCAATTTTAACTTTATTTTTGAAGACAAATTATAGGCATTGTTACTTATATCCGATGAACTGTTAAATTGCAGAATAACAGGGACCTCTTCCTTCGATTGGGACATAATTTTGGAACTAAGAACAGGACAAAGTTTGGAATTAATCATTTTTCTCACTATACCACCTTCCTTGTTCTATTCTATGCGCCAAAAAAATAAAATGTGCAAAATAAAAAAAGCCCGAAGGCTTTTGTTATCTGAATAAAATTTTTCCCGATTCTCCAACTATGAGGGGTATCAGTGATAGACCTAGGATTACAGCCCAGTCAGTTAAGACTAGAGGAACTGTATGGAATATTGGCTGAAAAAATGGAATGTAAATTACCATCAGCAAAAGGGCAAAAGAAGCAATAACTGCATAAATCATGGTAATATTTGAAAAAAGTCCAATTTCAAATAATGAATGTTTGTGGGATCTACTGGAAAATGCCCTAAGGAGCTCAGCGGATATCAACGTTGCAAATATAATTGTCCTAGCTTTAAGCAAATCTCCAAGGTATTTATTAAGGCCCCATTTATAGGAAAATAGAGATACGGCAGCTATGGCAATACTTTGGAATGCAATTCCCCTTAACATAGATTTATCCAAAATAGGTTCCTTGGACCTTCTGGGGGGATTATCCATGATGTCGACTTCGCCCTTTTCTACACCAAGAGCTAAAGCAGGGAAACTGTCAGTAACCAGATTTAGCCAAAGCAGTTGAATAGCCAGCAAAGGTATAGGCAAATTTAGCAGTATACTTGAAAAAACCAATAGGATTTCGCCTATATTACAAGACAATAGAAAGAAAACGAATTTTTTAATATTGCTATAGATTATTCGGCCTTCTTCTACTGCCGATACTATACTGGCAAAGTTGTCATCTGTCAAAATCATTTCCGCAGTATTTTTTGCCACATCAGTGCCCGTTATACCCATGGATACACCAATATCAGCCCTTTTTAGTGCCAAAGCATCGTTTACACCATCACCTGTCATGGCAGTTATTTCTCCATTATTTTTCAGTGCATCTACTATTCTCACTTTATGCTCAGGAGATACTCTGGCAAATACTTTAATATTTTTGACAGTCTCCCTTAAAACCTCGTCGGAGATTTTATTTAATTCGTCACCAGTCATGGTTTCAGTAATGGAACTTGCCAATTTAAGGTCCTTGGCTATGGCAAAGGCAGTTTCCCTATGGTCACCAGTTATCATTACTGTTTTTATACCAGCTTTTTTACATTTGTTAATGGCTTCTTTTGCTTCCGACCTAGGGGGATCAATCATCCCAGCTAGACCTACAAAAACCATATTGGTTTCACATGTATCAGGAGAAATTACCTCAGGCAGTTCACTGTATTGACCATAAGAAAATGCCAATACCCTTAGGGCCTCCTTGGAAAACTCTTCGATTACACTTATCACCTGTCTTTTTATGTCGTCGGTGAAGTCAAATACCTTACCATCCAGTTCGATAAAGCTGCATCTGTCTATGACAATATCAGGTGCTCCTTTAGTCAGGGAGGTAATCTTATCTCGAATAAAGTTTTCATGGAATGTGGTCATCATCTTTCTGTCGGAGTCAAAGGGAATCTCCGAGATGCGAGGGTATTTTTCGTTAGCAGCAGATTTCAAAATACTGCCTTTCGCACCTAAGGTAATTAAAGCTCCCTCAGTAGGGTCCCCAATTACCTTGTATCCATCGGGACTTTTTTCAAGGTCAGCATCGTTAGAAAGGACAGCAATATTTAAAAGCCTGTGAATAAACTCAACATTATTCAGTGATTTATTTGCTATGCGAAAATCTCCCTGAGGACCATAGCCTACACCTGTGACATCGATAGTTATTCCATCCGTATATAATTTTATTACGGTCATTTCGTTTTGAGTTAAGGTTCCAGTCTTATCGGTGCAAATAACGGTGGTGGATCCTAATGTCTCCACAGCGAGTAACTTCTTAACAATTGCGTGTTTTTTTACCATCTTATTCATTCCAATGGCCAATACTATAGTTACAATGGCTGGTAGACCTTCTGGTATGGCTGCAACTGCCAAACTAATGGACACCATAAACATTTCAAGTACCTCTCTGCCTTGAATTAAGCCAATGCCAAAGGCCAATGCACAGATTGCAATAGTAGTCAATCCCAGGACCTTCCCCAAGTGGTTCAATTGGTTTTGTAGGGGGGTTAACTCATTTTCGTAAGTTTGAATCATAGTTGCAATTTTTCCAATTTCTGTATTGTGGCCAGTTTCTACAACAATGCCCCTACCTCTACCATAAGTAACGAAGGTGCTCATATAGGCCATGTTCTTTCTATCGCCAAGGGATACATCTTCCCAATAGATGATGTCGTCACGCTTATCCACTGGGACTGACTCCCCCGTGAGAGAGGCTTCCTCTATTTGCAAATTCGAACTTTCTATTAACCTAAGATCTGCAGGTATAATATCGCCTGCATCTAGATTTACAATATCTCCAGGTACCAAGCTATTTGCTGGGGCTTCAACTAATTGACCGTCCCTTAGTACCTTGGCTGTTGGAGAGGCCATTTTTTTCAAGGCTTCAAGGGCCTTTTCAGCCTTTCCCTCTTGATAAAGTCCCAATAGGGCATTTAGTATGACAATGGCTATGATTACGAGAGCATCCTTAGGCTCCCCTATGAAAACGGAGATAAGGGCAGCAGCTATAAGTATCAGGACCAGAAAATCTAAAAACTGCGCCATAAGTTTTGAAATAAAACTTTTCTTTGCTTCCTCCACTAACTCATTGGGTCCATGGTCTATCAGCCTAGCTTTTGATTCATCAGAAGATAGGCCTCTATCTAGATCCACTGCCAAATCCGTGGATATATCATGTTTATCCAACTTATACCATTCTCTCATCTTGTTCTCCTTCTTTCGATATTTAATAGTATTATGTCACAAATGTTTAGATTAAAACAAAAAGACCTTTGTTTGGACATAAAATCCAAACAAAGGTCTTGCTTCCTAAGGAATAGGTAGTTAGCCGGGAAAATCCGTATTGACGACTAACTAATTATAAGCTACTCCCCTTCGTTATATGTATTATATATTAGTATTTCATGGAATACAATACAAAACTTATAAATTAATAGGTATAATAATAGTTTGACAAGTAAAATTCTTTATTAGATAATTATATATAAGATAATAATAGGAATAATTAAATGGAGTGATTTAATGGATAGCAAGATTCTAGTAGTAGATGATGAGAAGGCCATTGCAGATATAATAAAGTTTAATTTAGAGAAGGAAGGCTACAGCGTAAGCACGGCCTTTGATGGGGAAGAAGGTGTACAGGCAGTAGACAATATAATGCCGGACTTAATTATTTTAGATATTATGATGCCTAAAAAAGATGGTTTTCAAGCCCTAAAGGAAATAAGGATGAAACATAATACTCCAGTTATAATGCTCACGGCCAAGGAGGAAGAAGTGGATAAGGTATTGGGGCTTGAATTAGGAGCAGATGACTATATTACAAAGCCTTTCAGCATGAGAGAGCTGGTGGCAAGGGTAAAGGCGAATTTGAGAAGGGTAAACTTTTCCAATTTAGACAATGATACAAATTCTGCTAAGCTCATAACTTCCAAAGACTTAATAATAGATTTAAATAAATACGAAGTGAGGAAAGCTGGCATAATTGTAGAGCTAACTTTAAGGGAATACGAACTATTGAAGTTTTTAGCAGCAAGTGCCAACCAAGTATTTTCTAGAGAGCAATTACTGGAGGAAGTCTGGGGATATGAGTATTACGGGGATATCAGGACCGTAGATGTTACCATAAGGAGACTTAGGGAAAAGATTGAAGACGGGGATGGGGAATTTAGATATATACTGACCAAAAGAGGTGTAGGTTATTATTTCAGGAGGGGCTAATTATGTTTTCGAGCATAAAGTGGAAGTTTATCGTAGTATATTTTTTACTAGTATTTATCGCCATGGTAATAGTCGGAATATTTATCATAGGGAAGCTGGAAACTCAACAAATAGCCAATATCACAAATACAATGGAGCAAAGAATTGAAGCTATTATAAGGTCGTCTTCCTACCTATCTGAGGAGGATTGGACAATGGTGCAATCCGATATTCAAGAAACCGTCAACAATTGGAGGACATCTAGCAACGAAGTCTTATACGTAATATACGGGGACGACATACCAGTTATTTTAGCTAGTACATCAAAACAAAGTCACAAGATAATAGGTCAAAATGCCCTGTCATATAAATTAGATCCTACATTGATATTGAGGGCTTATGATGGAGAAAATGCCAGCGGTATCGTAAAGGAGGCCAATGAAAATTTATTGGAGAACCATGTAGTGTACCCGGTATTTACAGAGGTGGGAAAGGTTAAGGGCGTAATTTACATGGTTGCAGACCTAGAAAATGTATATATCACCGTAAATGAATCTAAGAAGATACTCACCAGTGCTACCTTAATGGCTCTTTTAATTACAGTGTTTCTAGGCTATTTAATCGCATCAAGTATTACAGAACCCATTAGGGATGTGACGAGAAAAGCGGAGGAAATGGCCACGGGAAACTTTAACCAGTTTGTTGAGATTAGATCTGACGATGAAATTGGTCAGCTTGCAAATATGTTTAATCACTTGACCTTAAAGTTAAAGGATACAATTCAAGAAATGGATTTGGAGAGGTCAAAACTAGATACTATATTTAGTTATATGGCTGAAGGCGTCATTGCAGTCGGCACCAATGGGCAATTGATACACGCCAATTTAATAGCCGTTGAGGTATTAGGTTTGAAGCGAGAATACATATATTCAAAGGATTTTTCACATAACCAGTCATTTCCCTTGGAGATGATAAATGTAGAAGACGTAGATTACGACGATGAATCCACATTAGAAGGCGAAGAAACTGTAGAGATTGACAATCAGGTTTACAAAGTAAAATATGCCCCCTTTAAAAATGAGAACAACGACATAGGCGGGTTAATTATCGTGTTTCAAGATATAACAAAAGAGCATAAATTGGATAATATGAGAAAAGAATTTGTGGCCAATGTGTCTCATGAGCTTAAAACACCTATAACCACCATTAAAAGTTATACAGAAACTCTCATGGAAGGCGGCATAGATAAAAAAGTCAGTAACAACTTCTTATCTGTCATAGACAACGAATGCGATAGAATGACAAGGCTCGTAAGGGACCTATTACAACTATCTAATCTAGACTATAAAAAGACTCTGTGGAAAAAGGAAGAAGTATCCTTGGAGAAACTAATAAAAGATATACTGCTGAAATTAGAGCTTGTGTTTAAAGAAAAGGAACAGGAATTGATAATGGATATTCAAGAGGATTTACCAGATATTGTCGTTGATAAAGACGGCATAGAACAGGTAATACTAAATATAGTGTCCAATAGTATAAAATATACGAACAATAGAAGCAAAATAGCAGTATCCCTAGGACAGGAAGAAGAATATCTATATATTAAAGTACAAGATAATGGGGCAGGAATACCTAAAGAGGATCAAAAAAGGATATTTGAAAGGTTCTATAGGGTTGAAAAAGGAAGAAGCAGAGACCTTGGAGGTACAGGACTTGGGTTGTCCATAGCAAGGCAGATTGTAGAAGCCCACAAAGGCGATATTTCTCTGAAAAGTACGCCTGGTGAAGGTACCATTGTGGAAGTAAGACTGCCGCTACAGGTTAGTGTAATTCAAACTTAACTTTGTTGTAACAGTTTTGTAATATATCTAATATATAATGATTATGATATGATGGTAAAGGAGGGATCAGAATGTTGAAGAGAATATTAGCCGGTGTTTTTATCGGTGCTAGCATTTTAGCTATAAGTTCCTTCAGTTATGCCACTGATACTAATGAAAAGGGAATAATAGATAAAACTAAAGTTGAACAGGCAATAATGGAGCAGACAAAAACAGAGGAAACTAAGGCTGAATCTAAGATTGAATCTACGGTTGAAGAGGAAATAGATATTAGCAAATATCGAATAATTAGGCCTGAAAAAAGTGCCTATACAATAGAGGAAAAGGTTGACTTTGTAAATGGAATTGCACCAGTAGACACCACTGTTACAATAGAGATATACGGAACTACAGATCTTACTAGAAAGAACTTTAATTTATTGAAATTGCCTTCAGAGGACGATTATATAGAAGTGTATACAGATGATATTCTAGTGGGGAATTCTGGTACTTTTAGCAAGCAATTGGAATTGGTAACGGGAATCAATAAAATAATCATCAATTTTAATAGGGATGAGGTTCCTTCTATTGAAATAATCATCTTTGTAAATCCAAGCAATAGTACCACAAGTAGGGAGGTAAAACGCCCGGAAAAACTTTTAGAAATGATAATTCAAAACTAATGCTTACTTATGATATTGGAGTTGATTGCAATGAAAGAAAGGCTAAAGACTTTTCTATTAATATCATTAGTAGGTATTAGCTTGTTGCTTACTAAAAGACTTTGGATGGAATTGCCTAATGAAACCTTTAAATTATTCGCCAAGGGAGATAAGGTCTATAGCACGTCGTATTTGTTATCAGATATGATAATGCCAAATAAATATTTATTAAACTTTAATGAAAAATACTTGACGCTTTTTTATGACGACTCAAAATATAAACTGTGGACGAATTCAAGGAAAACTTTAGGGACCATATTAGGATCTAAAGATATAAAAACAATTGACCTGTCGGATGAGGAATTTTTACAATATAAGAAAAAGCCGTCCTTGGTATTTTATTTTCCTGAGAAGGTAAATACTTTCATATTGGCCAAGGCTTTAGACGTTAAAGATCCGAGTTCTATTGTAGATACGATACAAAATGTCAAAGACATTTATATCTATCTCGGTAAAGGGGATTCTTTTTTTGTTTTTACAGATGGAGACAAGCATTTGGCCATATTGGACAGCACCATAGACATTTCCCATTTAAAAGAGCAATTTCTAGAAATAGAAAAGGAAAAAGGTTATAACTACTATTATTCTGCCAGGGATACATATGGCATAGATAAAGATATATATATACCATATGAAATGAAAAATTCACTGTCAACAGTCTATGTGGAGAATGAAATAAGGAATTTAGACGAAGAAAACAAGAGAAAGATAGCTGAAAGATATTTCAATAAAAGTATAGATTATATCAGGGAAATCGTAGAGGGAAACGAGTCGACGATTTATGAATACAATCATAGAGTATTAAAGCTCAATATAAACGGTACAGTAGAGTACTATCATCCATTAGAGGAAATAATCAAAAAGCGTAATTTATATGAGAGTTTAAGTACATCAGCCGAATTCATATCGCAAAATGCAGGTATTACGAAGGGGATGTATTTGGCAAAGGTCGAGGAGATACAATCCGATGAAAGTTTGGGATACAATTTAACTTTCAGATATAGAGTCAGAGGGCTGCCAGTAATTTTAGGAAATGAAGAGGTAGTGGATTTTATTCAAATCGAGGTATTTAACAATCATATACGATCATATAAACATTTTATCAGAAAAGATATAAACAGAACAATGGAAGACCTTACAGAAGATAAGAAGCTGTTGACATCCTTAGACATAATAGATATAAACTACGATTTTTTAGTTGGAGAGTATTTGCGGGAAAGGGAAATAAAAGACAGTAAGGAAAGTATAACCATCGATCAGGTTTTGACCTTTTTAGACGATATAACTTTGTCTTATTTTGATCCTTGTTTGAAGGATATGGAGGATAAATTAATTCCCGTATGGGTAATAAAAACTGAAAGTAGCCTTTATGCTTTTAACGTTTACGATGGAAATTTAGAATATAGAAGAGACAGATAATTGGATGGTGAGGATATGGATTGGTCAAAAGCAAAAACCATCTTAATAGTTGCATTTGTAATAACCAATATTTTGCTAGGTTATGTTTTGCTATCTGGAGAGAGACAGACGGAAACTACAATAAAGGACAGTTTCGTAGAAGATGTGATTAAAATATTGGGCAGGAAAGAAATATCAATTAAGGGCAAGATACCTCGTGAAATACCTAGTTTAAACATCTTATCAGTCGAATTTGAAAATCAGGACCCATACGAAGTAAATAGGAGCTTTTTTCATGGAAATGGTGAAATAAAAGTAAAACCCTCTACAGCTGAGATAAGTTATGGTGATGAAAATATAACGATTGTCAACAAGAAAACGTTGATATACGAAAATAATGGGGATAAAGTAAATTTTACACATTTGGACGAAAAAAATGCAAAAGATATTGCCTTGGAATTTCTAATGGAAAAAGATTACGATACATCTGATATGAAGTTATCTCATACAGTAAAAGAAGAGAATTCTTATGTTCTAGAATTTACCAAAGAGTATGGCGACAGGTATTTGGAAAAGTCTACTACTTTAATAACAGTTGATGGCAGGGGAGTAAAGTCGTTGGAGCGAATTTGGCTAGAAGTAATAGAAGAGGGAGAGAAGCCTATTTATATTAATACAGCCCCAAAAGCAATACTTAGCCTGCTAACTGCAGAAGAAGCATATGGGAAGGTCATAGATGAAATATCCCTCTGTTACTACTTTGATCCTTTGGACCAAGAATTCGTAGAAAACCCAAAGGATGCAAAACGAGGTAAGACAATACCGGCATGGCGTGTACTATTTGACGATGGTACAAAGATTATAATAGATAGCTACAATAATTAAGGGAGAATTTAAGATTCTTCTTTTTTTTGTTAAAATAGACTATAATGGAATAAAGCATAATTTGGAGGTAGAGTATGGAAGTGAAATTTTGTTCCCTATCCAGCGGGAGTAGTGGAAATTGTCAATTCATAGAAGCAAAGGGTACTAGGTTATTAGTAGATGGAGGTTTCTCAGGGAAGAGAATTGAGGGATTGCTTTCCGCCATCGATGTGAATCCAAATACATTGGATGGGATTTTAGTGACCCATGAACATATTGACCATGTCAAGGGTGTGGGCATATTATCCAGAAGATTTGATTTGCCCATATATGCCAATGAACAGACATGGCTAGGTATGAAAAACATCATAGGCGAAATAAAAGAAAAGAATATTAAAACATTTATTACAGAGGAGTATCTAAGCATTAAGGATATTTCCATATACCCAGTAAGCATATTTCACGATGCCTTGGACCCTGTGGGATATATATTTAATTACAAAAAGACTAAAATAAGTGTTATTACAGACACAGGATGGGTAAATGATGAAATAAAATCAAAGATTAAAGGTTCTAATCTGTATTTACTAGAGTCAAATCACGACATTAAAATGTTAAAAGAGGGAAGCTATCCCTGGTACTTAAAACAAAGGATTCTCAGTACAAGGGGGCATTTATCCAACGAAGATGCGGGAAGGATTTTGGGAGAGGTAATATCAGGTGAAGGTGAAGTAATCTTACTGGGTCATCTGAGCAAAGAAAATAATACGGAAAGTTTAGCATATGAAACTGTAAAGACATTAATTGACAGCAGAGGAATAGACGTAGATAAAGATATTGTATTAAATATGACTTATAGGGATAGGGCTAGTAAGGTTTATAATATAAAATAGGGGGATAATATTATGGATGGGTACGGTTACTATAATTACAATAGATCACCTAGGGGAAAAAGGGGATTTTTTTCGCACTTTGCAGCAGCTATAATAGGTGCTATTATAGGAGGCGTATTTGTATCGTATATAGCCCCGACTTATTTATATGGAAAAATACTGCCAATGCCGGAAATGTATGTAAGACAGGAAATAAGAACAATGCAGGAGATAAGTATAACCCCTGCCGACGAGATGTCAGCAGTTACAGCAGTGGCAAAAAAGGCCATGGGCTCCGTAGTGGGCATTACGACAGTTCAACAAATCAGGGAACTATTTTGGGTAAGGGATGTACCAGGGGTAGGTTCTGGAGTAATAGTAGACCCGAGTGGGTATATATTGACTAATTCCCATGTTATAGCAGATGGAAATGCTAAAAATATTACAGTGTTATTGGAGGACGGTGAAAAGTTAGACGGCAACGTATTATGGAATGATTCCCTATTGGATTTAGCCATAATAAAGGTAGAGGCAGACAATTTAAATACTGCAGCCTTGGGAGACTCTGACATATTAGAAGTAGGGGATTTGGCCGTAGCAATTGGAAATCCCTTGGGATTAGAATTTCAACGATCTGTAACTTCAGGCATAGTATCAGGGCTTCATAGATCCATAAAAGTAGACCAATACAATATAATAGAGGATTTAATACAAACCGATGCATCCATAAATCCAGGGAACAGCGGTGGACCCTTGCTAAATAACAAGGGTGAAGTAATAGGTATAAATACAGCAAAGATAAAGACAGGGGAAGGATTGGGATTTGCAATACCTATAAATTTAATAAAACCAATTGTAGAGGTAGTGGCAGAAGAAGGGAACTTTAGCAATGTATATATAGGATTTCAAGGTCTAGAAACGGACACATATGAGCTCCAATATGGAAGAAAATTAAAAGGCGATAGAGGAGTCGTAATCATAGAAGTGTTGCCAAATTCGCCGGCTGAAAAGGCAAACTTAAGGCCCTTAGATATTATCGTAAAGGTAGATAATGAAAAGATTGAATCCATGACACAGCTGCGAAAACTCCTTTACAAATATAGGGTGGGGGATAAAGCAGTTTTAATAATTAATAGAAACGGTGAAGAAAAGAGAGTTGAGATAAAATTTGTAGACTTTTAAATACGGGGAGGATAATATGCATTTATTATTAGTAAATGACGACGGCATCATGGCAGAGGGATTGAGGGTACTGGCCAAGGAATTGGAGGAAGATTATAAATTGACCATAATAGCACCAGATAATCAAAGGTCAGCCCAAAGTCATGCTATTACATTAACACAGCCATTAAGGGTAAAAAAGGTAAAATTAGAAGGAATAAAATCTAAGGCATACAGCGTATCTGGAACACCTGCGGACTGTGTAAGGCTAGGATTGGAAATTTTGGCAGATGACAACGTAGATTTAATCATCTCTGGTATAAACATGGGTCTAAATGTGGGCATGGATATATTGTATTCAGGTACTGTATCGGCAGCCATAGAGGCCAATATTTATGAGTTGCCTTCCATAGCTATTTCAGCCGAAGATATAGGTGGTGTGGCAAAGTTCCATATTGCAGCCAAAAATGTAAAGGAAATCCTAAGGAAAAGCAAGGAACGAATAAAAGATTCTAAGATTGTACTAAATGTCAATGTGCCATACAGGGCAATACAGGAAATAAAGGGAATAGAAGTTTGTAAAATAGGTGGACCTATATACGATTATTATATAATGGAAAACGGCACTAATGGGGAGAATATAATTAAATTAAAAGGCAGAAAGGATATGCCAAAGGAAGATGGAACTGATAGATACTATATAAATGAGGGGTATATTACCATAACTCCACTCCATTACGACTTAACTAACTTTGAACTATTAAATGAAGTAAAGAACTGGATTTAGCAAGTATTGCCTATATGACAAATTTTACAAAGGAGGAAACTACCGTGTTTAAGATTAGAGATAAAATAGAAGTAATAGAAAGGTACATAAAACTTTATCCGGATTTAGATCAATTTGCCAAGGAGGAAATATCAAACGAGTATGATAGGTACATCGATTTAATTAAAAATTTGGAAACGAAAGAAGACGTAATGGAAATGTTCCAAGTAAAGATTGAAGAAAACGAAAGAAAATACGAAGAAAATGCTTTCATAGAGGCCTTGGAAGGTTCACCACATGAACAATTTATGGAACTTCTGGAATGTTACGGTATGATAGTATTTTTCAGAGACAATATGATAGAATAGGGAGGTAGAAAATAAATAGCACACGTGATTTTGGGGTTAGTTTTCTAGCCCCATTTTTTTAATTGTGGTATAATTAGTTAAAAATTAGCAGGAGGAAAAAATTGAAGTTAATCAAATTTGTTTTTATATTATTGGGTTTTATATCGATGACCGTAGGAATAATAGGCATTGCAGTTCCAGTATTGCCTACGACACCATTTATATTATTGGCATCATATTTTTTCATGAGAGGTTCTGATAGATTTGATAGGTGGTTTAGAACTACTAAAGTGTTTAAAGACTATGCAGAGGATTTTATAAGGGATAGGTCTATGACATTGAAGCGAAAAGTCAAGTTAATGTTTATATCAGATTTTATGTTGGCGTTTCCACTTATAATCCTTAAAAGTATCTATATGAGATTATTTATACTATTGGTGGTAGTGTCAAAATACTATTATTTTTTCTTTGTAATAAAGACGAAAAAAGAGGAGTAAGGAAATAAAGCTATGAATATAACGATAATTGCAGTAGGAAAAATAAAAGAGAAGTATCAGCAGGAAGGAATAAAAGAATTTGCCAAGAGATTGTCTAAATATTGCACCCTAAAAATCATAGAAATTGACGATGAAAGGGCACCAGAGGATTTATCTTCGAAGGAAATGGAAATAGTAAAAAGAAAAGAAGGAGAGAGAATAACTTCCAAGATTCCCCAAAACTCTTTCATTATTTCCCTGGAAATAATGGGGAAACAAATTTCATCAGTGGAATTGTCAGAAAAGATGGAAGCATTAATGAATAATGGAGCTAATCATATCGTATTTATTATAGGAGGATCACTGGGGTTATCGGATGATGTAATTAAAAAAAGCGACTACAGTTTATCTTTTTCAAAGATGACATTTCCACATCAATTAATGAGACTTATTTTACTTGAGCAGATATATCGTAGTTTTAGAATAATGAAGGGAGAACCGTATCATAAATAGGGAGGTTTAGCCACCGTATAAGAACATATCTTTTTATGTAAGAAATATAAAAGTAAATTCGTATATCTCTAAGATTTTTGTCATCCAAAGGATGGAAGGTCTAATGTTGTCATCCATGGCATACAGAAGAACTAAACGTAAAGACGGATAGAATTGGTTTGGAAGAAAGTGTTTACCATATTAGTAGAAGTATGTAGAGGAAATAATTTTGTAAGGGGGTACAAAATGAATAGACATATAATAACTGTGGAAGAAAACTTAAGCAAAACACATGAACAGATGGATAGAAAGGATGCCATTTGTGGAATAATCTTCTATGTATTTTATATGGCAATAGTTTACTTGCTTGGACTCTTGATGTTTAGGACAAATATATATGTAAACTTAGGTAGGTATTTTAAAAGTAAAAGTCTTTTTAGACTCATCTTTTATATCCCCAATGGACTAATTAGCATTTTGCCAATATTTATTATCCTAAGACTGAAAAAGCAAAGTATTGCAAGTATAGGGATAAAAAAAGAAAAGATACCTAAATCAATCGTCCTAGGAGTAGTGGGTTCTATGCCATTTTTACTATCTAATATGGCGGGGGCCATTTCCAGTGGTATGAAGCTTAACCCAAGTATTGCAGATAATTTATGGAACTTATTATATTATCTAGTTTGTATTTCCCTTGTGGAAGAACTAGTGTTTAGAGGATTTTTAAATACTAGGGTAAGGGGGCTCATAAAGGCAGGATGGATTAACAACATTGTCGTCGGCATAATGTTTGCTATACTGCACATACCATTTCAAATGGTTAAAGCAAACATGACTCCTTTAAATTTTATACTGCATGACTTCCCACATTTAATCAGTACTTTATTAATACATATTTATTTTGTATTTTTATATACGAGGGACAACAACATAATTGCGCCTACAATCGCCCACACCATAATCAATTTTAGTTATGATATATTTGTGTAAAACAGCAGCGAAATTAAATCAAATATTTGAAAAGGATTTCAGTGCAAAACCATCTCTACCATAGTTGTAGAAGGTGGTTTTATATTTTTTGAAAATGAATTATTTTTTTAAAAAAGGGAATAATTGGAGAGTCAAAATAATACACTGATACATAATATAATTTGTGTTGGATTGGTGCAAAAGAAAAGGGAACCTTATAAGTAGAACGGAGGTGCACAAATATGGGTCGAAAAAAGACAAATAAAAGCATCATGGTCTTATGTGTATCGTCAATTATATTCATGGGGGCAATGGGGGTCGGATACTCAGCGTGGAGAGATGGCATAACTGTGGATATGTCTCTGGCAACAGGGTATATTGATGCAGATATAGAGGCAATAGAGGGCAGAATACCCATAGATAATGGTGACTTTCTAGAACTCATCGTAGATGGGAAAGACTTAAAGATAAATGGTCACGTATATCCAGAATTTAGTTATAATTTAAGTTTTAGCATTGTAGACAATGGGAGTATACCGATTATTGTAAATGGAATAGAGGAAATGAACAAGGTCGAAATAGCACTGTTGAAAACCGCTGAGAATTACAAAAAAGATAGTAGTAAAAACGCAGCAGAAGTGTATGAACAATGGAAAACAAGAAATCCCTTTAATTTAGAGATAAATCCAGCAATGATATTTATGCAAAACAATTATTATAATAAAAAGATGGTACCTATGGAAACTATACAACTTTTCAAGGGAACAGAAGACTATATAAATGTCCTAAGGGATCAAATAGCAGAATTAAAATTCGAGATTGAGGAGTACAGTCAAATCGATGAGGAGTATAATTTCGAATACAGTATCCTTTGTGAACAAGGCCTGTAATCTGTATTTAGATTATTAAGGATCTGGAGGTTTAAAAATGAAGAGAAAACTATTTGTATTGATATTAAGTATAATTACGTGCTTTATCCTTATTCCCGGTGGATATGGAAAATGGTACGAGAACGTAAGGGTCTCGGGAACAATAAGAGTTACACCGAACCCAGATATTTTATATGAAATAGAAGAAAAGTTATATTTCTTAGAAGAAGAGGCACTAAACGCATCAGAAAAGATATATATAAATGGGAAAAGGGACATTGAAATATCGGATACTGAACTAGAGGATATATTATTAGAAGCAGAAACTGAAAGTGAAGGGGAAGAACCATTTTTCCAAACAAATGATTTTGAGGGAGATTCAAATGACGGTTAACTATTTGCCAACAAAAAGATCGAATATTAAAAGGATTCTAGTAATCGCTGCAATAATAGGAATTTATCTCGTAGAAAATTCTCCCGTTAAAGGATTTGTTAAAGGTTCAACATTCACCTATATAATTATGCCCGTATCTTGGATTTTGGTGATATTCATATGGAAGATGACTAGGAAGATAAGGCCTATGACAAAAATTAAACATAAAAGGTCTTTAAAATTTTGGGCATCTTATTTTGGTCTAATGTATATAGTTATCAATATGTTGGGGGGCTTAGTGGATGGATTCGGGAGAAGTCCCTACAACCATACTATAGGGGGAATAATAGTCAACGTCATATTTGTCGGAACAGCTTTAGTGGGGAGGGAATGTCTTAGGGGGACTTTAATAAATAGTGGCAGGAAACAAGAAAATATTATTTTATTCATATTAGTAGCACTTCTGATGACTGTAGTAAAATACCCTATTACAAGATATATGACAATTCGAACAGTGGAAGGATTAATCCAATTTGCTGCACAACATTTTTTGCCGAATCTAACCAATAGTATCTTTGCATCCTACCTCGTATTTGTAGGAGGACCTTTGACATCTGTCATATATTTAGGAATGATAGAGGCATTCATATGGATATCCCCCATCTTGCCAAACTTAAAATGGATAACTTCGGCTTTTATAGGTATAATGAGTCCAATCTTTTTTATGATGTTTTTCAGTGAATTGCCATTGTCACAGGAGAGCAGACAAAGAAAAAAAGAGAAATACGAAGATAGTACATTAAGCTGGGTCATCACTACTGTTGTGTCCATAGGTCTTATATGGTTCGCCGTTGGGGTATTTCCTGTATATCCATCAGTAATCGCAACTGGAAGTATGAAACCTATTATAAATCCAGGAGATATAATCTTAGTAAAAAAGATTACAAATACAAGGGATATGGAGGATATAAAAGAAGGGGATATAATTCAATTTAGAAAGGACAGTATCTTAATCTCTCATAGAATTATTGGAATTGAAAAGGTTGGAGGTGGAAATATTCAATTTATTACAAAGGGAGATAATAATAAGGAGATAGATTGGGAACCAGTAAGCTCCCAAAATGTAAAGGGGATGGTAAAACATATTTTACCTAAAATAGGATGGCCGACACTTTTAATCAAAGGTAATAGAGATATAGATATAGAAAAAATGGGATTCAAATGAAACAGATAAGCGAATATAACAATTATGTTATATAAAATGAAAAAAGGAGAGATATTAATGAAGAAGACGAGATTTTTAGCATTAATCTTGGTAGCAGTGATTATGGCAATGGGTGCAGGATACGCATGGTGGGTAGATGCATCAACAGTAACAGGTGAAATAAACACAGGGACAATGGATGTGTCAGTAGGTTTTGCCAATATTCACAAACCACCAAATACAACTGGAACCATCGAAGAATCTGAAGATGAAAAGCTGATTACTTTTTCTGCAGGAAACTTGTACCCAACAAAATACAATAATAATGACGACAGCACTTTTGGGAAAATTCACTTTTCATTGGAAAACAGAGGCACAATACCAGTAAAGTTAAGAGACATTGAATTTGACTTAATAAATCCAGAATCCCCATTATGGGTAGATTTAGAGACATCAATCCATATTCACAAGGGAACAGTAAGATTGCCAAATGGCAAGTCCTTAGGAAATTCAAAGTCCTTGACAGGGACTAATCCCATAAGGGGAAAACTTAAGGATTTAGACACGCTTCTACTGGGAAGTCAATTAAATGACGTTGAATTAATGCCAGGCGAGGCAATTTGGTTTGGAAACGAAGATCCAGAATTAGCATCCATAAGGTATTGGGTTAATAAGGACTCTGGTAATGAAACACAAAATCAAGAAATAGGATTTACTTTAAAGTTTAATTGGAAACAATTCAACGAATAATAGATACTATTTAGGCAGTGCCAGCATCTTGCTGGCTCTGCTATATTTAAATGTCGAATGGGGGTAAAGGATGAAAGTTAATATGGAGAAACACATAAGGATTAGTATTACATTGATTGTTTTAGCAATTCTTGTGACAGCCCTTGCTCTTTTATATCAGATTATAAAAAATCCGAAGTTTGAAGACCAGTTGGAGGAAATATATAGTTATAACAATCAAGCAAATATAGATTATGAGGTTATTGTGAAGCCCAATTTATTGGTCGAAAATCCCTATAAAAATGGCAGTCAAATTTACATATCAGAACTCGTAAGTGGAATTAAATTATTCTTTAGTCACCAGTTTACAGGAGAAAATAAGGCAGATTTATACGGAAACTATGTAATCCGAGCTGAATTATTAGGTTCTATTTATAGGGGGCAGGAGGAGGGCAGTGCCGTGATTTGGAGTAAGGAATATCCATTGAAAGCCAGGAAGATGCGTATTTCAGAAAAGCAATATCAGTTAGATGAAACTCTATCTTTAGATCTTACTGGGTATAGGGAGTTTTTGTTAGAAGTTGCAGAATTAACTAAGATAAACTTTGATACATCCCTAGTAATATCCATGGATGTAGACCTAAAGGGGAGCACCGATAAGGGAGGTTTTGAAGAGCATCTCACCCCAAATATAATCATACCCCTAAACACGGCAATGTTTGAAATAGGCGGTACACCTACAGTAGAGAGGCCCGGTACAATAGAGAGGACAATAGAGGTCCAGCTGCCTGTAGATAAAGAGAAGTTAATATTCTTTGGGATACTCCTAGCCATCTCCGCTCTAGGGCTTATATTCCTAATGTTTTTTACGGAAACAGCACCTAAAAAAGATCAACTAGAAAAAGAACTGAACAGGATATTTAAAAAACACGGCGATAGGTTGGTGACCCTAGAAAGCCAAATGGACATATCCAATAGTATCCTAGTTAAGAGCATGGAGGACCTAGTTAGATTTGCAGATGAGGTCAACAGGCCAATTTTGTATATCTATAAGGAGAATTACAATGAGATAAATAAGTTTTTTGTAGACAATAGTGGAGAAGTATATGTATTTAATCTAGAAAATTTAATATCTAAGGAAGAAGTAACAGGAGTCCAGGAGACAACATCAGGTGAAGAATCCTAGTTATAAAACTTAGGCATTAGATATGGTAGGTATTGTTGCTAATTTCGAGGTGATATGATGAAAAATAAAGTATTGAGGACACTACTGCAAATACTGATATTGGCTGCACTTGGGGGTATTCTTACTTCACTGTTAATCCAATATACCTTTGCCACAAATATAGACAAGGAAGCAAATGTAATAATCACAATAAACAGCGACGGCAGCATAACTCAGGAAGGTAGTCTATTTAGAGGACAGCTGTATCCCGCAACTGTAGAGGATGCAGAAAAGGGAATTGGAGGCATCCATGGGATTATACGGGTAAACAATCAGTTTAAATCCATGAGCATCGAAAATATAGCCATTGGATTAAAAGACTTTATCATAAGAAACGGATATCCAGAGCAAAATGTATACAACTCCTTTATTAGGAATGTAAATCTAAAAGTAGAAAAAGGATTTTTATTGGTATTTAACAAGACCATAATAGATTACACGAGGCTTGAAGATATCTTATATGAAAAAGATAATGAGGAGCATAGGGGGTATGTATTAAAAGATAAACTTAGTCTTGCAAGGGGGGATAGGGTAGACCTTAAATATACCCTTCATATGGCTGCAGAGACTGGAGATGAGCTTGAGGCCATAACTGTCAGTATGCCAATATACTTAAACCTAGCTGAGAATATATCAGAAGTAGAAGAAAAGGATCCAGCCCCAGGTGGAAAAGTTGCGTATAATGCCGCAGGTATTTTAGGTCTCCAAGGAGAGCCGGAAGAAAATGAGTTCAATCCAGCGTTAAATAAAGAGGATCATATTCAGTATATCCAGGGATATCCAGATAATACGGTGAGGCCAGAGGGGCTAATAACCAGGGAAGAGGCAGCAGCAGTATTTTATAGGCTGTTGGATGACGATTATAGACAGAGTATATTGACCACAAAACAAAAATTTCCGGATGTTAAATCCAGTAGATGGTCCGCAAAACACATCAGTACCCTTGCCAATGGGAATATCGTAAGCGGTTATCCCGATGGAAACTTTAGGCCAGGAGGTCATATTACTAGGGCTGAACTGGCAACTATATCATCTAAATTCGATAAATTATCTACGGATAGCGGAGATTCCTTTGCAGACATCAGTAGCCATTGGGCCAATAAATATATAAATTCTGCTGCTAAAAAGGGATGGGTAAAGGGATATCCCGATGGAACTTTTAGGCCCGACCAGTATATAACTAGGGCAGAATTTGTAACATTAGTCAATAGCGTATTAGCTAGAAGAGTAAAAAAAGAGAATATCTTACCAGGTATTAGGGAATTCCCCGACTTAAGCCCTAATATGTGGCACTATGAGAATATGGTGGAGGCCATAAATAGCCACACTTATATCAGGCTTGAAGACTCCTATGAAGAGTGGATAGAGATATATTACCCACAATTGGATATGTAAAAGTTAAATGGAAATGAACATGGGCCAAATAAGGCCCTGTTTTTTATGGTTTTTTTGCACATAAACTTTAATTAAACCTATTGACAAAAATCATATGGGATAATATTCTGTATATAGATGACATGTACAGTATATACAAAGTAAACAGTGAGGGGTGCTTATGAAAATTATAATATCTAATTCTTCCAATGAGCCCATATACGAGCAAATATCCAATCAGATAAAGGAGCTAATTTTAAAGGGTGAACTGGATGAAGGCGATTTGCTGCCATCAATACGGGGGCTTGCCAGAGATCTTCAAATTTCTGTCATTACGACGAAAAGGGCATATGATGAATTGGAAAAAGAGGGTTTTATTCAAACCATGCAGGGCAAGGGGTCCTATGTGGCTGGGCAAAATAAGGAGTTAATGAAAGAGAAAAAACTAAAGATAATAGAGGAAAAGCTCTGGCAAATAGCTGAGGAAAGCAAACTTTTGGGGCTTACTTACGAAGAGGTAGAGTCCATGCTTAAAATTTTATTTGAGGAGGTTTAGTATGAACTATAGTTTAGAAATAAACAATCTTAGGAAGGAATATAATGAATTTACGCTAAAAGATGTAAATATTAAATTAGAACCAGGATATATAATGGGGTTTATAGGTCCAAATGGGGCAGGCAAGACTACAACCATAAAATTGATTATGAATTTGATTAAAAAGGACGGCGGCGAAATAAGGGTATTTGGTAAGGATCATATAGTTGCCGAAAAGGAAATAAAAGATAGAATAGGATTTGTCTATGACGAAAACCACTATTACGAGGACTTATCGATTAGGCAGATGAAGAACATAGTGGCAAAGTTCTATTCCAAATGGGATGATAAGCAGTTTAATTACTATATGAAGGAATTTGATTTAAACCCAAAAGCGAAGATTAAGACTTTATCTAAGGGAATGAAAATGAAGTTTTCTTTGGCTATAGCCTTATCTCACCATGCAGATTTAATTATAATGGATGAGCCGACATCAGGTCTAGACCCTGTATTTAGAAGGGGAATACTAGATATTCTATACAATATTATCCAAGATGAAAACAAAAGCATATTCTTTTCTACACATATAACGACGGATCTGGAGAAGATTGCAGATTACATAACTTTTATTAACGGCGGAGAAATTTTGTTTTCAGAGGCAAAGGACAAGATATTGGACAGCTATAGAATTGTAAAGGGAAGCCCTAGATTACTACAAGGTAATAGGGATAAATTCATAGGATTAAGGGAAACAGATGTAGGATTTGAGGGGTTGACAAATGATGTAAGTCAAAT
>Ga0265293_10005481_pt1 | contig 21128 bp, 24 predicted proteins | sample Munlanlewell138R_FD_192505 | JGI IMG/M metagenome (GOLD analysis project Ga0265293, IMG submission 192505) | Leachate microbial communities from a municipal landfill in Southern Ontario, Canada - Leachate well 138R | ecosystem: Engineered > Solid waste > Landfill > Unclassified | place: Canada... | reverse complement strand
GTTTTCCTGACTTGCCATTAATTCTAATTTAGATTTTCTTACTGCCCTTGTCACCATTGGTACTGCCACTGATAACGTTATTCCCAATATTATTATTACAGCTACTAATTCTATTAAAGTAAACGCTTTATTATTTTTTCTAATTAACTTCATATTAATCCTCCAATACTTATTGCATTGAGTATTATTGTACATGTATTTATTATACTTAAATTATAACATATTATTTTTTTAATAAATCCCCTTTTTCATTAAAAATTAACAAGAAAATCTTTTAAATAGATTTTTATATTTCCATAATATCTTTTTCTTTTTCTTTTAATACTTCATCTATTTGTTTATTATAATTATCAACCATATCTTGTACCTTTTTCATATTACTTTTTTCTTCGTCTTCGGAATAGGCTAATCCTTTTATTTTATTATTAATATCATGTCTAATATTTCTTAATGCTATTTTAGCCTCTTCTGATAAAGTTTTAGCTTGCTTTGTTAAATCTTTCCTTCTTTCTTCAGTTAAAGCAGGTATAATAAGCCTAATTGTTTCTCCATCATTATTAGGATTAATTCCTAAATTAGCCATCATAATCCCTTTTTCCATTGCCCCTAAAGCTGAACGATCAAATGGTTTTATTAATAATTGTCTACCTTCAGGTACACTTATTACTGCTAATTGTTTCAGTGACGTACTAACTCCATAATAATCAACCATAACATGATCCAACATAGAAGGATTAGCTCTCCCTGTTCTAATTGTAGTAAAATTTCTAGTTAAAGAATCTAAAGCTTTTTCCATTTTTTCTTTTGCCTCAATAAAAATATCTTGATTCATATAATTACTCTCTCCTTTACTTATATTCTACTATAATTATAAAAAATAGCAAATGAAAAGAACATATTTATTCTTAATTACAACTACAATTACAAGAATATAATTGTGTTAATAAACCTAAAAATATGTTCTTTATCTCATTCTTTTCCTTACGAGTAAGATCAATCCATTCCCCTTCGCTATGTACTAATTCATCATGAATTATATTAGTAGAAATATGATTACCAATAATATTACCATCTTTTACAAAATAGACATCAGGAAGGTACAATATTTTATTATTAGCCTCATCTTCATAATACAAATAATCACTTACTAATGATAATATCTCTTGATAAGCAGAAGGATTACTTTTTTTTAATTCATTGACATTCAAATAATATATTTGCTTAATATCATTTTGTTTACTAATTTCATCCAAAATCTTTACAATTTCTTGACAAAAGAGCGATTCTGGGTAACCAAAATATATAATACCTGTACCTCTTTTAAAAATATTTATAATATCATTTGATGAGGTATTAACAAATACATGACTATCATCAACATCATAACCAGCTACAAATACATCTGTTTTTTCTAATTGTTCTATTTTTTCTATTTTACAACCAGACAATAACATTACCATTACTAGTCCTACTAATATTTTTCTCATACTGCCACCCAATGAAATTAATTATTTATTTGTTTCATAACTTCTTCAGCGAAGTTATCTTCTCTTTTTTCTAAACCTTCACCAAGTTCAAAACGAATAAATTTTTTCACTGTAACTTCTTTTGATGAAAGATATTGATTAACATTTATATCCCCATCTTTAAAAAATGGTTGATCCAAAAGACATACTTCCTTATAATATTTACTTATTCTACCTTCAACCATTTTATCTATAATAGCTTCAGGTTTTCCTTCATTTAAAGCTTGTTCTCTAAGAATTTTCTTTTCTTTTTCTATTTCTTCAGAAGGAATTTCTTCCTTAGAAATGTATTTTGGTTTGATAGCTGCAATATGCATCGCAATATCTTTTGCGACTTCTTTATCACCATTTTGAATAACAGTTATAACACCAATTCTTCCACCCATATGAAGATAAACTCCGAAAATTTCATTGTCCTGTTTTATTAATTTTTCAAATCTTCTAAAACTTATTTTTTCACCAATCTTCGCAATTGTACTTACTATTAAATCATTTAAAGTGCCATTATCCACATTAATAGCTAAAGCTTCATCCATATTAATAACTTCATTATTTAAAACAACATTTGTTATTTTATTTATTAAATTAATAAATCCTTCATTCTTTGAAACAAAATCTGTTTCCGCATTTACTTCAACCATTACTGCAATGTTACCATTTGTCTCTATATTTATTAAACCTTCTGTTGCAATACGACTAGCTTTTTTATTAGCAGTTGATATTCCTTTTTCACGAAGCCAATCAGTAGCTTTATCAAAATCTCCATTTGTTTCTATTAAAGCCTTTTTACAATCAAGCATCCCTGCACCTGTTTTTTCACGTAATTGTTTTACATCATTTGCACTAACCATGAATATTCCTCCTTTTAACTTAAAACTTCAATTAATTCTGCTTTCTTCATTTTTGAATACCCAGATATACCTTTTTCCTTAGCTATATCTTTTAATTCGTTTACTTTTAAATCTTCAAAAGCTATTTTTTCTTCTTTTTTCTTTATCCTTGTAGTTTCTTCTTTTACTTCTTTTTCTTTTGATCCTTCTTTTACTTCTTTTTCTTTTACTTCCTTTGATTCTTTTGATTCTTCTTTTACTTCTTTTTCTTTTGATCCTTCTTTAACTTCTTTTGATTCTTCTTTTACTTCCTTTGATTCTTTTTTATCTTGCTTTTCTTTACTTTCATTTTTTTTATTATTCAATGCCCTATCTTCTTCAGAAATAAAATTAATAAGTTTTCCGCCTTTTACTTCTACAATTGCATTAGCAATAACAGCTACTATTAATTTAATAGCTCTAATCGCATCATCATTTCCAGGTATTATGTAATCAACATCATCAGGATCACAATTGGTATCAATAATTCCAAATACTGGAATATCTAATTTTTTAGCTTCTTTTATCGCAATTGATTCCTTTAATGAATCAACAATAAACAATGCCCCAGGAATCTTTTTCATTTCTCTAATGCCGCATAAGTATTTATTTAATTTTTCATATTCTTTTTTTAACCCTAATACTTCTTTTTTAGGTAACGCCTCAAAAGTACCATCTTTTTCCATTCTCTCTATTTCTTCCAAACGTCTTATACGTTTTCTAATAGTACGAAAATTAGTTAAAGTTCCCCCTAACCATCTTTGGTTAACATAATGCATTCCAGCTCTTTCTGCTTCTTCTTTTACTACATCTTGAGCTTGTTTTTTGGTACCAACAAATAATACTTCTTGGCCACCCGCAACAATCTTACTGATTAATTGATACGCTTCTTCAATCTTCTTTGCTGTCTTTTGTAAATCAATTATGTGAATATCATCACGCGATGTGAAAATATACTCACCCATTTTAGGATTCCATCTTCTTTTTTGATGTCCAAAGTGAACTCCCGATTCTAATAAATAACTCATTGAAACTACTGTCATTTTTATTCCTCCTTCGTTTTTCCTCCGATCACTTCCTCTTTAAATATCACCATAAGGCACTAGATATTTAAATCCATGTCGTGTGTTTTTAATGACTAACTTGAATTTTACCATATAAATAAAGCAATTACAAGATATTTTATGCGATTAAAAAAGATAATTTACTTAAATTTCGCCCTTGGATGACAATTTAAGTAAACACTTCTTAAATGTTCATCTGTAACATGAGTATATACCTGTGTAGTTGAAAGATTAGCATGTCCTAATAATTCTTGTACTGTTAAAAGGTCAGCTCCTTCATTTAACATATGTGTTGCGAAAGTATGTCTGATTATATGTGGCGTAACATTAGTATTAATAGATGCTTTATTTATTAATTTATCAATTATTAATCTAACTCCTCTAGTAGTTAATCCTTTACCATTATTATTTAGTAATAAAGTATCAGTATTATTACCTTTTAATAATTTTATTCTCCCATCATTAATATATTTTTCTAAAATATCTTGGCAATATACTCCAAAGGATACATACCTTTCTTTATTACCTTTTCCTACTACATCAATTGTTTTATTATAAAAATCAATATCTTTTATTTTAATATTTACTAATTCACTGACTCTAATCCCGGTTGCATATAAGATTTCTAATATTAATAAATCTCTTTGTCCTAAAGAATTTTTTACATTAGGTACTTTAAACAACTTCTCTAATTCTTCATAATATAAAAATTTAGGTAATATCATTTCTTTTTTAGGAGATGATACTAATAAAAAAGGATTATCACTAATGTCTCCTTCACTTAATAAATATTTATAAAAACTACGAAGAGAACTTAATTTTCTAGAAACTGTATTTCTAGAATACTTTTTATTATACAAATCAGTAAGATAAAATCTAATATCTGAATATGTTACTTTAGTAAAATCTTTGACCCCTTCCTTATTAATAAAAATTAAAAACTCTTCTATATCATTTTGATAATTAATTATTGTATAGTTAGAATAATTTTTCTGATATCTAAGATAATCTAAAAATTTTTTTAATTTCTTGTCCATATTATCACCTATTATAATTATAACATGTTTTATAAATATTAAAAAAAAGAAACTACAATTTAGTTTCCTGTTATTTAGCTCTACCTCTTTCAGATTTTTCTTCTAAATCAATTTTTGGATTAGCAAATGGATCTTCAGTAAGTCGATAATAAGCTTCTTTGCCCCCACCCACAGAATTACATCCTGATTCGTCAGCTACTGCCATGATTTCATCATCAGTTAACCCCGTGTAATCATTCTCAGGGAAACGCACTTCATTAGAAGTGGTTTCTTCAGACGGCTTTGATTTCCCAAAAACAACAACTCTATTCATGTATTTAAGTTCTAGATCAGTTAAACCACGAATTTCTACATTCTTTTCAGGAAATTTAAACGATCTTTTAAAAAATAAGGAGTCTAAAAAATTATGGTATCTTTCAGTAGATTCCTTAGTACTTCTTAATGAATTAGCCGCTTTTTTTAATTCTCTCCATATTCCAATAATCTTTTCAATATCATTTTGTCTTGCTTTTTTCCTTGCTGCCACTTCTTCAGGAGTAATATCAATTGGATAATTATTATTTTCATATTTTTCCAGCACTGTTTACTTCACCATCCTATTTATATTATAACATTAAAATAAAAAAATAAAACACTGTTTACAGTGTTTTATTTAAATTAATCATCTATTTCAACATCATTGTTATTAGAATCTACATCTAAAACGTCATTATCTTCATTGTTTGAATTTGTATCATTACCGCTATTAGATACACTAGTTGTTTGTTCATTTGTTACTGTTGTTTCAATGTTTGTTTCGTTAGTAACACTTGTTTCTGTATCATTATCTGCATTACCAATTGCGTTATAACTATTTTCTATTTTACTATAAGATTTGTTAGTAATATTTGATGTATTCATAGTATTATTAGTAGTTTTATTAGTATAGTTCTTTGTTACCATAGTTGTTTTAATTCTATTCATACTTTCTTCAATACTAGATTCTACTGTTTTTTCAATATCACCATCCAAATCCACCTTAATAGTTATTTCTTTTACTAATTCATCAAGTATTAATTCTCTTAGTTCTTCTGCGTTTAAACATTCATCTTCAGTTGAATTGTTGCTATCCGCAAAGACAGCCCTTACTCCTAAGGTTAATGCTAAGGTCATTACACATCCTAAAACGATACTAAGTACATTCTTTCGCATTTCTGCCTCCTTTTCTTATTTTTTTACTACAATATTAATTTACGATATATTTATGTAAAAAATGCACGAAAAAAGAAAAAAGCAAATTTATTTTGCTTTTTCATACTCGCACTTACTACATTTTATTTTATCTTTCTTTATTACTAATAATTCACCACATTCAAGACATTTCTCGCCTGTCGGTTTATCCCATACAGCATAATTACATTTTGGATAATTACTACACCCATAAAATATCCTACCTTTTTTTGTTTTCTTTTCTACTATTTTACCATCACATTTTGGACAATTGCATACCTCTATAACTTTCTTTTCTTCTTTTTTAATATATTTACATTCCGGATAATTACTACAAGCTACAAATTTTCCATACTTACCTGTTCTTATAACTAAAGGATGATCACATTCCGGACAGAGTTCTCCTGTTTCTTCAGGCGCTATTTTTTCCATATCATTAAAAGCCGTCTTTATTAAATCATCAAATTCATTATAAAATTCTTTTAATACTTTTGTCGATTCTATTTTACCTTCAGAAATTTTATCTAGATCAGCTTCCATATGAGCAGTATATTCCACATTTATTATATTACTAAAAAATTCCTGCAATTTATCTGTAGTAATAATACCTTGTTCAGTAGGATGAAACTTCTTTTCTATCACACTAACATATCCTCTTAGTTTTAAAGTATCCATCGTTGTAGTATAGGTAGATGGTCTTCCTATTCCTAATTCTTCCATTTCTTTTATAAGTTTTGCTTCGGTATACCTAGCTGGTGGTTTAGTAAAATGTTGGCTAGGTTCTATTGACTTAGATACTAATATATCAGAATGATACTTTTCAAAAGATGGTAATATTTTATCTTCTTGATTTTCATATTCAGCATACACCTTTAAATAACCATCAAAAATTAAAACTGAACCAGTAGCTTTAAATTGATAACCATTATTTTCCAATTTTATAGATGTGTAGCTACTTTTGCATCATGCATTAAAGAAGCAAGAGCCCTAAAATATATCATTTGATATAATTTATATTCATCAGGTGATAAATAAGCTTTTACTGATTCAGGAGTACGCATAATACTGGTAGGCCTTATTGCTTCATGAGCATCTTGAACATTTTCTTTTTTCTTATTTTTCTTTATGAAACCCACATATTCTTTACCATATTTTTGTTCGATATAATTATATGTTTCACCTATAAAATCGTCAGATAATCTAGTAGAATCAGTACGCATATAAGTAATCAAACCTACTGTTTCATCTTTTAAAGTAAGACCTTCATATAATTTTTGAGCTAAAGTCATTGTTTTTCTAGCACCAAAATTAAGTTTAGTTGATGCTTCTTGTTGCATTGTACTTGTTATAAAAGGATGTTTTGATTTTTTATTTTTAGTAGTTTTACTTATATCTACTATTTTAAATGCATTAGATAAATTGTTTATAATATCTTTAGCATCCCTTTCAGTTTTTATTTCTATTTTTTTATTCATATATTTTTCAAGCATTGCTTCAAAATCATTAAAGACGGCTTTGATTTCCCAGTATTCTTCTTCCTTAAAAGCCTCTATTTCTCTTTCTCTATCTACAACTAATTTTAAAGCTACGCTTTGTACTCTGCCCGCTGATTTACTTCCTGTTTTACTTTGAATCAATTTGCTTAATCTAAATCCAATAATACGATCAAGCATTCTTCTCGTTTCTTGAGATTTAACTAAATCATTATCTATTTTTCTAACATTTAAGAAAGCTTCCAATACAGCCTTCTTTGTTATTTCATTAAATACCACCCTATCATATAATGTTTCATCTATTTCTAAAGCTTCTTTTAAATGCCAACTAATAGCTTCTCCTTCACGATCTGGGTCAGTTGCGAGAAATACTTTATCTACTTTTAAAGCTTCTTTTTTCATTTCATTAATTACTTTTTTCTTACCTTTAATAGGCATATAATTCGGTTTAAAGTTGTTTTCCAAATCTATTCCAAAACCATATTTTCCTGATGTAGAAAGGTCTCTAATATGTCCTTTACTAGAAACAACTTTATAATCTTTTCCTAAATAATTTTCAATTGTTTTAGATTTACTAGGTGATTCTACTATAACTAAATACTTAGTCATTATGTCACTTCCGTTTCTTTTTTAGAATATACATTAACTAACAAAAAATGTCAATCTTTAAATTACTAACATTATATTCTTATATACTATTCTTTCGTTACACATTAATAATTTCCTTTACAGGTTTATAACTTTTTCGATATTCATCTAAAACGCCATATTTTTTTAATAATTCTATATGTCTCTTAGTAGGATATCCTTTATGATTTTTAAATTCATACTCTGGATACCTTTTATCAAAATCATACATCATTTTATCCCTAGTTACTTTTGCGATAACAGATGCCGCTGCGATAGAAATACTTTTGCTATCCCCTTTGATTATAGATAAATAAGGAATATCTATATTTATTTTCATATTACCATCTACTAAAGCATATTCTAGTGTACACTTCACATTATTTACTGCCTTAATCATTGCCTTTTTAGAAGCTTCTAATATATTTATTCTATCTATTTCTTTTTCATCTATAATCCCTATTCCTATACCTAAGGCATGTTCTTTAATATAAGAATAAAATATATCTCTTTTTTTTTCACTTAATTTTTTTGAATCTGTCAAGCCCTCTAGTTTAAAATCATTAGGTAGTACTACACAAGCTGCGACAACAGGACCTACTAAAGGACCCCTTCCAACTTCATCTACTCCCCCTATATAATTAATATTTTTACTATATAATTCTTTTTCATATTTATATAAATACATAAAATCACCTATTAATATAATAACATTAAATATATATAAAATAAAAGATAAAGAAATTAATCCTTTATCTTAATTATATTTATACCATCTACACTTTGACTATTAACATATATTTCATACTTTGGTTTAAAAAATAATGAATAGTTATAAAGTTTTTTATCTTTTAAATCTCTTTTTATCATTTTATAAAAAGCATTAACTTCTTTAAAATTATAATCTTCTCCATCAATACTAAATTTCACCTTATTATTATCATACTTTACCTCATTTAAATCAATCAATTCATCATAATATATTGCTTTTACTTTCATTTTATTTGTAAGATTATCATCTATAACTATATCAGCATCCCCATATCGATAATAAAAAGTAAATTCACCATCTAAAGAATAAGTATATTCTTTTTCAAACACTTGATAACTATGATTAGGTAATTCATCAACATAATCATATTTCACAAAATCAAACACGATAGAAGCTGATCCAAAACCAATTAATAGTAATCCTATTATAAGGTTAATTAAAAATCCAATTCCTCTTTTCCTTTTTCTAAATACCACAGTATAAATTAGATCTATTAATAAACCATTTAAAAAGATAAATCCAACAATTATACTTAATACACTAAACAATACTATACCTTCAATCACAAGTTTAATTAGTATTCCTAAACCAACTGCAAAACCTATCATCATAAATATTAAGGGGATAGTAATCATTATAGCACCTATTTTTAAAATAACAGTTGAGATTGTTTGAATAGAACTATTTACTACTATTTTTTGATCTCTTTTTTTTTCTTCTTTTGTCTCTATTTTTTTAGTTTCTTTTTTTTCTTCTCTTTTAGTTTCTTTTTTCTTGGTCTCTTTTTTTATTTCTTCTTTTTTTTCTACTACATCCTTTTTCTTTAAAATCGAAAATGCTAACATAAAAGCCGCAATCACATAAACAATTTGAACTACTAAAACCCATATAAAGATTAATATATTATCAAGAGGGTTAAATGTTAAAGCTCCAAAGATACCTCTTCCTATATGTTCTATAATATAAAATGGTATTTTTAAAAACCCTATCGCGATTAATACAATTAATAGTTTAAAAATAAAACCAATAGTATCATCATTTATACTAGCCGTTATATTTTTAAATACTTCTTTTAATGTATCTACAAATTTTTCAATATACTTATCTAATGAATCCCCTTGTTTTTTATAATCCTTTTTTATTTTATAAGCATCAAGTATTTCTGCTACTAAATCATCAATCTTTCCAAAATCCTTCACAGCTTCTTCTTCTGTTTTACCATTTTTTACCTTTAAATCAATATGTCCTTCATATTCATTTAATATATCTTTTTTCTCTTCTTCTTTTAATACATCTAGTCTATTTTCTAATTCTTTTAAAAACTTCTTCTTATTCATTTATATCGCTTCCTTTTATAAAATTATTTACTTTCTTTGAAAAATTAGTCCATTGAGATAATATTTTCCCCTTTTTTGATATTCCTAAAGCTGTTAATCGGTAATATTTTCTAGGGGGGCCTTCTTTAGATTCAACTAAATATGTTTCAAAACATTTTTCATTAGTTAACCTTCTAAGAAGTGGGTATATTGTTCCCTCATTAATATCAGTTACTTTAGATACTTCTTGTACTAATTCATAGCCATACATATCTTTTTTTGCAACTGAGAGTAGAACCAATAGTTCTAAAACGCCTTTTTTAAATTGCGTATTCAAAATATCATCCCTCTCTATTTTTTTCTTTCATTACCATTTTATACCAACTACCTGGCATTGTCAAGTACTGATTAAAAAAAGAACCTAGGAGCATCTGTCAAAAGTAACATTACCTAGATAACCATCTCTTAAATCCTTTATAATAATTGAACTAACCTTGTCATAATCAACTTCCCCGCTCTTTATAAGAGCTCCCCTCTTCTTACCTATTTTTTCATAAATAGAAACAATGTCAGAGAAGTCAATGTCACTAATATCATATCTTTCTTTTAATGAATTAGGATAGTACTTATTTAAAGTCTTTAATATATATATGGCTACATCATCACTAGGAACAATTTCTTCCTTAATCGCAGTCATACTCGCAAGATTTAATGCCACTTCATCACTTTCTATCTTTGGCCATAATAATCCTGGAGTATCAAGTAATTCTATTTCGTCATTTATTCTTATCCATTGATTACTTTTTGTAATACCAGGCTTATTTCCTACATTTGTTGCCTTTTTACCTACTAATCTATTTATTAATGTAGACTTCCCTACATTAGGTATTCCTAATATTAAAGCTTTTATTTTAGTAACCTTTAATCCCTTATCTATTTTATTTTGTCTTTTGTTTGATAAAATACTTTTACTAACTTTTAATATATCCTCTATTCCTTTATTATTTAATAAATCAACTGTTACTACATAATACCCTTTTTTCTCATAATAAGATATCCATTCTTTAGTTTCTTTTTTATCACATAAATCAATCTTCGTAAATATTAATAATCTTTCCTTACCTTTTAATACATTATCAATATCTTTCATTCTAGATGAATAAGGTATTCTCGCATCTACTATTTCATATACAATATCAATATATTTTAATTGTTCGCCTATTAATCTTTTTGTTTTAGCCATATGGCCTGGATACCAATTTATATTCATATTTATCACCTACTTAATTTTATCATAAAAAAAGAAGATTTACATCTTCTATTTTGTTGTGCCAAATCTATTAAATGGAAATAAAATTAAACTAGTTTTACCCACTATATCTTTTTTGTTTATTAAACCTATTTTCCTACTATCTACTGAATCATTACGATTATCACCCATTACAAAATACATATCATCGGGAATATAATTATAACCTAAAGAAAGTAAACTAAAATTTTCTGTATCTTCTCTTATGAATTCTTCTTCAATAACGATGTTATTAATATAAAGTTTATTATTTGTGTATCTTATATGTTCTCCTGGAAGACCTATTATTCTTTTTATTAATGGTTTATTATCATTTAAATTAATAACTACAATATCAAACCTTTCTATATTTTTATAGGCCTTATTTAATAATATCACATCACCATGATGAAGAGCTGTCTGCATTGATTCACCATTTACTGTAATAGGTGTAAATATATATACTCTAACAACAATTACTAATAAAACGATAAAAATATAAGGTAATATCTTTTTTATAATTCCCATTATTATTCCCCTTTACACAAAAATAAGGCAAAAGCCTTATCGTTGTTCTTTAATTTTGAATTGCCCAATTATTTCTCTTAAGAAATAAAGTTTAGCACGTCTTGCACGACCTCTTCTAACTACTTCTAATTTCGCAATTTTAGGAGAATGTACTGGAAATATTTTTTCTACTCCCACTCCTGAAGATTTCTTTCTAACAGTAAAAGTTTCACTAATACCCTTACCTTTACGTGCAATAACAATACCTTCAAATATTTGAATACGTTCACGTTTACCTTCGATAATTTTTACATGTACTCTAACTGTATCCCCTGCTTTAAATTCTGGAATGTTAGGATTTAGTTGTTTTTCTGCAATCTTATCAATAATATTCATCAATGTCACTCCTTTTCTAACCAGTAATCATAGAGTACCAGCGGATTACTTTTTTTGATAACAGTATAAATAATAACATATATATTATATAATTTCAACTATTTTTTATTATATTGACTTACCACCTATATTATAATCATCTTGATATTCTTTTTCTTTTATATTTTCAATATTTAATTGTACTTCTATTTGTTTATCCTGAATTTCTTTTTTCATCTTATTTATTTGTATTAAAACATTCTTAACTTCATCAGTATCAATAAAGAAATTATATGATTTTAATATATCATTTTCTAAAAAATCTAATTCCATAAGTGATCCTGTTAAATTTAATTTGATATCTTCTAATTCTTTTAAACTGATTTCTTTATCAATAAAATAATCTTCCAATACTTGGACTTTTTGTTGTTCCTTAATAATACTTTTTCGACTATTTTTTATCTTATATATTAACGCAAGGGATCCTGCTGATAATACTGAAGTCGCTGGTAACTTCACAATTGCCTCAGTAAATAAAGATAACTTTTTTATTTCTGAAACCAACTCATTAACATTTATTTGTTCTTTAGTTTTTGATTTTTTTCTAGACAAAATTTTTTCAATTAAGAAAGGGGCGACAATTATTGCTTTTTTAACGCTAATAACATCATCTGATTTAATTTTAGGCTTTACCTCATAACCTAGTATCTCTTTTCTTAATTTTTCATATTCTTGCTCTTTCTTTTTCTTTTTTAGAATAAATCTAGTATATCTCATTGAATCACTAAATCTTTTTACGATATCCCTTTTCATTTTACTCCTCCTTCAACAAATCAGGTCTTCTTTCTTTTGTTTTTTCTTGTTGTTTCATAAGACGCCACTTTCTGATTTTCTCATGATGTCCACTAAATAATATTTCAGGAACTTTCATATCCCTAAAATTACGAGGTTTAGTATATTGTGGATAATCAAATAAATTATTGTCAAATGATTCACTTTGAAGTGATGCTTCATCTATCGTTCCTTTAAGTAATCTAACTATACTGTCAGTAATTACCATACTAGGAAGTTCTCCTCCTGTTAAAACATAGTCCCCTATACTTATTTCCATATCTACTATACTTCTAATTCTTTCATCAAATCCTTCATAATGACCACATATTAATATAATATGTTTTTCTTTAGATAAATTAGATGCAATAGTTTGTTTATATAAATCTCCTTGGGGAGTTAGTAATATGACTTTTGTGTCTTCTTCTTTTAATGATTCTACCGCATCAAATATAGGTTGACACATTAGAATCATCCCCGCTCCTCCACCAAAACCATAATCATCTACTTTTTTATGAGGATCTTTGGAATAATCTCTAATATTATGTATTTTAATTTCTACTATTTGTTTTTCAATTGCTCTTTTAATAATTGATTCACTTAAAAAACCCTCATACATTTCTGGGAAAAGAGTCAATATATCTATTTTCACTCTATCAACCCCTTTATATCGGATACTAATATTTTACCATTTTGTATATTTACAATTTCCTTTACATTAGGAATAAGAATCCTTTTTTTATTATCATCTAACACTACTAAAACATCATTAGCTTTTGTCTCAATTATATTATCTACTACTCCAATACATTTATTATTCATAAATACTTTGTATCCTATTAAATCATATGAAGTTATTTTTTCATTATTTATTTTTAAATCTTCGCTATCAATATATATATCTAATCCTTTATATTTTAATATATCATTAATATTATTATATTCTTTAAGCATAACTAAATCAAAGTTTTTATGAACACGATGAGAAGATATTACTTCTTTTATTTTATCATTACCTATATATAAAGATATATCTTTTTTAAATATTAAATCTTTATATTTAAAATCAGATAATATCCTAACTTCACCTTTTATTCCATGAGTATTAACAATTTTTCCTACATATATATATTTCATATAAACACCTACTTATTTAATTCATATATTATTATACTAGTAGCTACTGCCACATTTAAACTTTCACATTCTTTTTCCATATTAATATAAAGATATTCATCACATAACTTTAATAAAGAATCTGATATACCTTGTCCTTCATTACCTACTATTAAAACATATTTTGATTCTTTTTCAAGTTTTTTTACATCTTTTCCATTTGTTACCTTTGTCCCATATATTATATAATTTTCTTTTTTTACTTCATTTATAAAACTAGAAGCATCTCTACTAATAATATTTATATGAAAAAGCATTCCTTGGGTCGATCTTATCACCTTTGAATTATATAAATCAACTGAATCCTCACTTAATACTATTGTATCCATCCCAAAAGCCACACTACTTCTAATAATAGTACCTAAATTACCAGGATCTTGTATTCTATCTAATAATAATACTTTATTACCAAGTTCTTTTTCTTCCTTTTTCTTACATACTCCAATTACTTTAGAAGGAGTATCTAAATCAGATATCTTTTTTATAAGTTTAGAAGGAACATAATAAATAATATTAAAATTAAATGAAATATCTTCATTTTCTTCTAGTATTATTTCTTTTAAATAACCACTTTTATATGCCTCTAATACTAAATGCATACCTTCTACAAGAAATAATCCTTCTTTATCACGATATTTCTTTTGTTTTAGTTTACTAAAATACTTTATTCTATCATTGTTTAATGAATTTATTTTCATATAAACCACCATCTTTATTATAACATGTATATAGTTAGGTATAAAGATTATCGATTAAAAATATTAATTAAATAGCTTTTTCTATCTAAAACTAAAACCCTTATAAATAAGGGTTTATATTTTAATGGTCGGGAAGACAGGAGCCAAACCTATTTTCTATTCTTTATTTATAAGATATTCTGCTAATTGTTGATACCCTTCACTACTCCACATATTATCTTGAGTTTCCTCATCGAAATTAGCTAAAGGTAAATTATATCCTTCTGGTATGAAAATATAATCATATCCCCAGCCATTTTTTCCACTGCTTTCCAAAGCAATCTTTCCTTTTGTTTTAGAAATAAATACAATTGGTTCTTTTCCGTATTCAGTATATGCTAAACATTCTATAAAATAAGCTTCTCGATTTTCTTTTCCTTGCATTAATTTTAAAATACCATCTTCCGTTATTTTTTCTTCTATATATCTAGTATAAGGTCCAGGAAAACCGTTTAAAACTGGAATAATTAATCCAGTATCATTTTTTAATACTGCAGTTTTCAAAATATTACTAGCATATTTAGAAGAGTATTTGGCGATTTCTTCATTTGTATCTGCTTGTATTTCCGGACAATCTATTTTCTTTCCAATTACTTTTATCCCATATGGTCCAAATAATTTTTGAGCCAATTCCAACTTTACTTTATTTCCTGTTACATATGTTAATTCAATCATTTTTTAATCCTTTCTTTGTTATCTAGATTATAATATGGTTTAATTATATCATATTTTTTATTAAAATCATTTAGGAATAGCATATTTTATATACAATAAAACCCTTACATTGTAAGGGTTAATTAGCTAATAGTAGGAAAGACAAGAGCCAAACCCATTTTTATTTATATTTAATAAATAATATAATCACCTTTTATCTTCTATTTTTACAATAGTATAATTATTAAATTTAGTACTTTTTATTATATCCAAATACTTTTTAAACGTAATATTATCTATATCTTCTATTTTATCTAATTTATCATAATTAAATGTAACTATGTTTTCAATAAAAGGATTGGTCAGTTTAATTATATCATCAAAGCGCCCTATTAAACGGATTTTTTTATCCCTTTTTAGCAAATTAAACATTTCTTTATCATTGTTAAAACCCCCATTAAATACTTCTTTTACTTTACTTACAAATGAATCAAAATTGTCTGTTAAAGAAAGTACTGTTACAAATCCAAAATCCAGATAAACACTAGTATAAAAATCTATTCTATCACATATTATTTTTTCATCTATCATAGTTTTATATAATGGTGATGTAGTACCAAAATTCAAAACTAAAAAATAGTTTAAAATCATTTCTAACTGAAGTCTATCATAACCATCTAAGTTAGAAATAGGAATTTTATAAGTAATATATGCCAAATTTTTACCAATCGGCATTTTATATTTCTCAAAATCTTTTAACACTTCATTTTTTTCGTTAAATTTTACTAATTCAAAATCATTATATTTTCTTTTTATATCACTAAAACATTTTTTAATAAGTTCTAAAACATGATTTTGATCAAAGTTACCTACTACTGTAATAAACTCATTCTTTGGTTGATAAAAATTGTCATAGCATATTTTTGCTTTTTCATAAGTAATATCTTCAATATTTTTTAAACTTCCTAATACCGTAGCGAAAGGAATAGTATTAAAACTATTTTTCATAGTTATTTCTCTAGCCATACGATATTTATTATCTCGGCTCATTCTAATTTCTTGATATATAGGGCCTTTGGCTTCTTCAACATCTTTGCCAGTAAAAACTGGCTCATTTATACCTTTAATTAGTTTTTCGATTCCAAAATCCAAATGTTCAACCGTATCAAAATAGTATCTTGTTCTATCAGTACTTGTATCTCCATTACATCGCATTTGTTTTTGTCCAAATAAGGTCATTAAATTACCATATTGACTTTTTTCTAAAAGAATATGTTCCAAAAAGTGTTGCATGCCATCTTCTATATGATAATAATCCTCTTTTATCTTAAAGTCACTATGTAGTCCGCCATATTTAACTACCAAATTAACAAAAGTAGAGTGTTTTTTATCATCTTTATAAAAATATACATTTAAACCATTATCTAAAGTATAATGTTTTAACTTACTTTCCATTTTCTTCCCCCTTTAAAAAATATATCAAATCTAATTTCATTCTCTTCACAAATTCAATAACATCAATTGGTTTTATCTTCTTTAATTTATCGTATTTTTTTTGATCAGTATAATCATAACCTAATATATTTTTTATATTATTACTCATTATTTGTTTCTTATCATCAAGCCCCCATAACAAATTTAACCTACACCTATCTACAATATTTTTTAATAATGGCGTAATAATTTTTTCATTTTGAATATCATTAAAAGCTGCATCTATTTGTTTTAATGCTTGTTTTTTAGTTTTACTATTTATTAATGCTGTTATTGTAATTAAGCCAAAAGAATATTCGGCTTGAGACCATGCCCCATAAACAAGGCCTGCTTCATCCCTTAAATTCTTTCTTATAAGACCTGCTGATTGTGATGAAAATAAATTTACCACAGTATACATCATTATTTTATCTTCCTCAGTCATATTATCTATTTTATAAACTGTTACTAGAGCAGATTGATGAAAATAATCTTTTTCTTCTACTTTTTTTACTTTATCATCTTTTTTTAATAAAAATTTATTATAATCAAATGTAAAATCTAATTCTTTTCTATTTTTTTTCACATATTTATCATATATTTTTTTGATTCTTTCTTTTGTTACATCTCCTAATACAAATATTAAAGGATCATTAGTATATATTTGTTCTTTGTAATATGAATATAATTTTCCATTAGAAATATTTTCTAATAGTGTACTATCTATAAACACATCATTTTTTAAATACCCTAAATCATCTACTTCTTTTAAAGCCATACTATAAGCACGGAATCTAATATCCTTATTTCTAATTTTAATGTTTTGTTCTAATTTTCCATATTCCTTTTCATATAATTTTTTATCAAACTTATTCTTATTTACTTTAGGGTTGTATATAGTATCCAATAAAAATTCAAAAGCCTCTTCTATTTTATCTTCACCAATATATCTTGGATCCACTATTTGCATATTAAATTGAATAAAATTAGTAGCTCCAATATTATAATAGTAATAACCAAAATTAGAAATATTTCTTTTTAATTTTTCTTTTTGAAATTCATCTTCACTAGGATAATTAGCATTAAATCTAACCAAAATACTAGGTAATAATGCAAACAAAGCCGCATCACCAAGATTTACTTTAATAGGAAAACATATTCTAAAATTAATACTAGTAAAACTTTTATTTTTTATAACTATTGGTTCTTTTTTCATTATTAATCTACTCCCTTCAAACTATTGATATTGTATATCTTTATCAATTTATTACAAGTCTTGAGAAAAACAAAAAATATGGTATAATTAGCTACAGAATGTGAGCAAGGAAATTTATCTTCTTTGCTTTTTTATTTAAATATTTAATATCATAAAATTATAATTATCCATATTTAAATTATATCATATTTATCTAACTTGGAGTCATTTGGGAGTCAATATATTTCACTCCATAATAAAACCCTTACATTGTAAGGGTTAATTACTTTATGGTCGGGGAGATAGGAACCAAACCCATTTTTTTATTTTTCTTCTAATTGGTTTTTATATTCTTTTAATACCTCTAGCATTTCTGGAACAATAACTTTATTTTTTTTATTTAATTCAACACTTTCTTCTAAAACTTTTTCTATTTTATCCAAAGATACATACTTAAGTTCAAAATTACCTTCTTTTTCATGATCTGTATATTCTGTATTTTCTAAATTTATTTTTTTATCTGTTCTTATAACGTAATAATTAATTGTAAATTCTGAATTTTCATTTTTATTTGGATAGTTCTTACAAAAATATCGAATTGTAAAAAAGGGCTTAACATCAATATCTTTTATTTCTATTCCGGTTTCCTCTTTGACTTCGCGAATTATACAATCATTCCAAGTTTCATCATCTTCAACATGTCCACCTATAAACTGGTATGTATTGTGTTCGAAACCTAAAAGAATTTCATTTTTTGAATTAACTAATAAAATTTTTACCCTATCTATATTATTATTAATATCTTCTTTTTTTAAATAATCATAATTATATAAAATTTCTTTCATAGCTTCATCTCCAATAATTTCTAATATTTTTTATTTATTTTCTAATTATAACAGATTCAAAAAACTTTTCTTGAATCAGTCATTATTATCACTCCTATTAATTGTATTATATCACATTATGTATATAGGGAGTCATTTGGGAGTCAACATATTTTATCGCATAATAAAACCCTTACATTGTAAGGGTTAATTATCAAATGTTTGAATGATAAAAGAAAAATAAATACTTCTTTAAGCATTTTAAAGTTAAGGGATTACAAAACAATTTATAAAAATAGTTCTGTCAATAAAATGTAATATTCAATTTTATTATAATCCGGTTCCACGTTTAAACAATCAAATAACATTTTTTCATACTTTACATCTTCATAATTTCTTCTAATAGATTTAACAAGTATTGCTATATCATACCAATAATCTGCTATACCAGCGTCACCTAAATCTAAAAAACCAGAAATTTCATCATCTTTATAAAATATATTAGGCAAACTTAAATCACCATGTGAAAAACAAAGCTGCTCCTCTGGTTTGTTTTCAACAAGATATTTGTAAACTGCTTCAATTGTTTTAAATTTATTTTTAGTTTCCTTTTCCATATTTTCAGGTTTTATTAAATTCATTTCCATATTATGTTTAGCAATCGCTAATTTTATATCAATATTATTTATTATAGGGCATCCACTAATGTCTACACTCTCTAATATTTTTAATGAATCAGCTGCTAAAGGAATAACCTTTTCTGGATAATCAAAAATTTCATCACAACAAATCATCTCACCAGATAATTTCCTAGTAATTAAGTAACTTTTTTCTTTATCTGTTGAAAAATAAACAATTTCTGGAACTGGTAGTTTATCCTTAAGCCAATTCAGCAAAAAATATTCCTTGTCTAATTTTCCCGATATAGTTTCCTTTAAAAAATATATTTTATTCTCTTTAATGATCTCGACAATTCTATCACCAGAACAGCCAATATCAATATTATTCAGCTTAGCATCTTTAATAAATTCTTCAACAAAAATGTTATTCACTATTTAAACGCCTCTTTTCTATATTTTTATTTATAATTAAGTTTTGATCAATAAGATAGTCAAACAAACTACATTGTGTTATGCAAAGATTATCATCAATTCCATGTCCTATGACTTTATTATCTTCACCAAAGCAGTGGAAGTCTGAGCCAACGGAAACTAAAATATTAAATTCTTCTGATAGATCATGATATCTTTTCATTTGCTCCCCGGTCGTTTCCGAATGAAATACTTCAATGCCTCTAACCCTATTCTTAGATAAATAATTTATTATTTCTATTAATTCACTATCGGTAGCTTCAATTTGCTGTAAATGAGGAACAACCGCTATTCCTCCAGCCTCATTTATAGCATTTATTGCTTCTATAGTATCTACTTCATACCCTTCATAATCGGGGGTAAAGGGTTTTATTTTTTTTAAAAAAGTAGCAATATACTCCTCACTATAATTGTTTTTATATAAAGCTAAGACCATTTCCTTTATGATTAAATTATAGTTTTCAAGTTTTACTTCTTTAAACAAGCATTCGGGGATTTCAATTCCAAATTCTTGTATTTTATCAAAAAAAGTAATATTATTTATAAATCGATTATCAAGATAGTGTTGAATCATTTTAACAATTCTTGAATGTGATTCATCAAATCCATATCCTAATAGGTGCATATAATAAACTTTACCTTTAAAATTTAGAGTAGTTGAAAACTCTGTCCCTGCTACAATAATAATATCATTTTCTTTGAGATTTTTAACTTCTTTTATAGAGCGAATATCATCATGATCAGTGATGCTGAGGCCTTTAACTCCATTTTCTTTTGCATTAGTAATTATCTCCTTAACAGTCAAATGTCCATCACTAAAAGAAGAATGACAATGTAAGTCTATATAATTTCCCATATCTACCATCCACCTCTTATTGTTTTGAAAGAATCAACTTTTCTACCAAATTATTTTTCTTGTTTATAATTTCTAAACAAATACCATTTTTATTTACCCATTGCTTTAATAAATCTTCTTTATGAATATCTAATTTCATATTTAAAAAACAAATTGTCTTTTCATTATATAAGGGAAGCAACAGCAAATTTAATAAATTTAAATTAAA
>Ga0265293_10005480_pt1 | contig 21129 bp, 21 predicted proteins | sample Munlanlewell138R_FD_192505 | JGI IMG/M metagenome (GOLD analysis project Ga0265293, IMG submission 192505) | Leachate microbial communities from a municipal landfill in Southern Ontario, Canada - Leachate well 138R | ecosystem: Engineered > Solid waste > Landfill > Unclassified | place: Canada... | reverse complement strand
AATTGGTCTAGTCTTAGGTGTTGAATTAGCTATTTTTGTTACTATTATAAGTGCTTTTATCGCTCTACCTATTTCCCTTTTAATATTATATTATAAAAAGACCAATATCATTACCTTTGGTCCTTTCCTTAGTTTTTCAGCCATTTTATTATATTTATTACAAATCAAAGCCCTAGACTTTTACCGGTTATTAATTAAATACTAAAGAGGATTTTATTAATCCTCTTTTTTATAGTAATAATTCCGGTATCTCCGTTTTTTCTTCGAAGGTTTCTTTATAATTTACCGAATCATCATAATTATTTGTTTTGTCACTTGTTTTTTTATCTGGCGGGTTACCGGATCTAACACTATCTATAATCGCATTTCGAAGCGCATTATCTTTATCCTTTATATCAACCGCTCCTTCATCTTCAAATTCGATAATTTTTAGTATTTCCTCTAAGGTTGTTTCCCCAGCGATTACTTTTTCTAAGCCATCTTGTAGTAGGGTAGTAACATCTGATTTATAAACCAATTCCCTTAAAATATCTTTGCGAACTCCATCGGCAATCGCATCTCTAATATTTTGGTTTATTTCTAGTACTTCATGAATCGCTACTCTCCCTTTATAACCGTTAGAACAAGCCCCACAACTACCGGCTGTTGGTATTTCATTAATATCAATCCCTAGTACCGTTTTAAAGATTGCTTTCTCATATTCATTAACGGCTCTTAACTTTTGACATTTAGAACATAATTTTCGGGCCAGTTTTTGAGAAACAATCCCAGTTAAAGCACTCGCTAATAAGTATCTCTCAACATTCATATCCAGTAACCGCTCAATGGTATTAAGTGAGTTATTAGTATGTAAGGTTGATAGTACTAAGTGACCGGTAATTGATGCTCGCACGGCTATTTTAGCTGTTTCAACGTCCCGAATTTCCCCAATCATAATAATATCGGGGTCTTGCCTTAAAATTGATCTTAAACAATTCGCAAAGGTTAAACCAATATCACTATTAACTTTGACTTGATTAATCCCATCAAGTTCCATTTCAATTGGATCTTCAACGGCGATTAGGTTACGATCCCGCGAATTTAACTTCTGTAAAATCGCATAAACGGTGGTTGACTTACCGGTACCAGTGGCCCCAGTAACCAAAATAATACCATTAGGAACTTTAATAATCTCTGATATTTTACGATAGTTTTTTTCACTAAAACCTAAATATTCAAGCCCTTTTAAACTCATCGTATAATCAAGAATCCGAATCACTATTTTTTCACCTAAATTAGTTGGTAAACTAGAAACCCGCAGGTCTAAGTTAGTATCTTTTAAATTCGTTTTTATAGAACCATCTTGGGGCAATCTACTTTCAGTAATATTCATGCCCGCAATAATTTTAACCCTGGTAATTAAATTTCTTTTTAAAGTGTTAGGAACAAAAGAATAGTCCATTAATTCCCCATCTATCCTAATACGTACTCTTAGGTGCTCATCATGAGGGTCAAAATGAACATCACTTGCGCCTCTTTTAACCGCATCAATTAATATTTCGTTAACAACTTCCACAATAGGAACTTTTTCATAATCGAATGTTCTAATCATACTATGACCCCTTTAAAAAAATTGACTAGTATTTATCATAATAATATTATATAATAATATCAAGATATTATCAACAATAGGAGTAAATTAAATGAAAAGAAGTAGTTCACAAGGTTTTATATTAACCGAAACCTTGGTTGTATCTGTGATACTAATGGTGGTCTTCTTATTTGTTTTTAGTCAATTCTTACTTATTTTTACTCAATATCGTGAATTTGAATCCTATAATAAAGTACCCCATGTTTATAATGCACGTAATATGGCTATTTTTCTAAAAGAGGATAACTATGATAATATAATTTCGTCTTTAAAAAATAATTATTATTTTGATTTTACTAGTTGTCCGAATCCTATTGAATTTACATCTTATTGCGAAGGTTTAATAAACGAAATGGATATTAAAACAGCCCTTTTAACACCTTATGATTTACAGGCGGTAATTAGTGATAATCCGAGTAACTTTTCCCACCGTTTAAAACAGTATCTAAAATACCTCCAAAAAAACAAGGATAATCCTGGTGAATATCGCGTTATTTTAGAGTTTAACGATGGTACTTTTTCTTCCTATACGATAGGAAGTGAATATGCTTACCCTACAAAACAACAATATCGTTATAGAAGAGGGTATGCGACTTTTAATGGAGTAACGGATTATATAATGCTTCCAAATGATTTAGGTTATAGGGAAAATATTTCTGTTTTTGCTTGGTTTAGACATAGTGGTAATCCCAAAGGCGATTATCATATTATTTTTGGTGGGCAAGAATTAGAACTTTCGATTCATTCAACTGGTTATCTAAGAACTGGTTTGTTTACTAATGCCCGTTTTGTATCTAATCATGGTGGTGGGTTAAACGATGGTAATTGGCACTACATTGGTTATATCTTTGATGGAACCACAAAAAAAAGCTATATTGATGGTAAATTTGTTGGTGATCAATCTGTTACAGGAGCTCTTACTTATTCCTTTGCTAATAGAACAATAGGACGATATGGAAGCAGTACCAATTATTATTTAAATGGAGACTTAAAAGAGATAAAAGTATATAATAGAGCCTTAAACCCAGTGGAAATAATTAATAATATGAATGGGTATAATATTACTCAAGAAGGATTACTAAGATATTATAAATTAAGTGAAGGAAAGGGAACCACTCTGAATGATTGTAGTGGTAATAATCATCATCTAACTAATGTGACTGGTTTTTCTTGGGCGACTGAGGATGTTTTCTCCGAGTGGATAGATGGTGAAGTACCAACTAGTATGTATCCCGTAATTGAAACTAGGACGCTCTATTACTATGAAGGTGAGTGGTATACCGAATTAGAATTAAAGTTTATTACAGAGGATTGGTCGGAGGATATAACAACAGGGCTTATAGGACATTGGAAGTTAGACGGTGATGCGAACGATAGTAGTGGTAATAATCGGCATTGCACAATAAATGGTTCTCCTTTTGTAACAACCGGTAAGATTGGTCAAAGCTTTGAATTTAGTAACAGCACCAATAAAATTGATTGTGGACATATATCCGCTAACATTGATTTAACTAAAGCGCTTACTATATCCTTTTGGGCATACATATTCAATTTTCCGTCAGTTAGATCAGGAGTGTTGCAAACATCATACGGATCTGAATTTGCAATAAATATTTCTTCCAGCGGTGGGTTACAGTGGTATCAAGGAGAACATGGCGGGCAAGCCCAACCATATGAAAGTATTTCTAGTAGTAAGCAGGTTTTTGAGGTTGGCGAATGGGTACATGTGGTATTAGTTAGAGATATAAAAAGTAAAACTAGAAAAATATATAAAAATGGAATTTTAGATATAAAATTAAGTTACACCTTAAATGTTGTGCCGGCTACTAGTAGTTATCCATTACTATTAGGGTATTCATATGTAGGAACCATGTCAGGTAAACTTGACGATGTTCGTATTTATAATCGCACTCTATCAGATAGTGAAATACAATATCTTTATTTACTAGAAAATTAATATATTAACTGATTTAATAAGGAGGAAATATGTTTAATAATAAAGGTTTCACAGTTTTTGAATTATTAATTGGGTTTGTTTTCTTGAGTATGATTAGTTATTTTCTAATGACGACCATTTTTAATGTTCGTGAACAACAACATCTTACTATAATCAAGGGGGAACTCACTAACCTTCAAGTTAATCTAACTAAAGATATTAATACTGACCTTACTAATTATATTGTTAGGGGAATTACTAATTGTCCTGATCAACAAAATTGTATTATAATTAATTATTCTAATCTTGGTTCTAAAATGTTAGAGGTTAATATTGATGAGAATATAATTACCTATGGTGATAATGAATATCATTTAGTTGAAGAAAGTTATATTACTAATTTTTCGATTGGGCAAGAATCATATCCAATAACAAATGTAGAACGTAAAAATTCTATTTTAAAAATGATTATTGCCATTGAACATATTGATATTCCCGGTGATTATGGGATTAATATTAATTATTTATATAATAATAATGAAGAAACATTTGCTGATTAAATGTTGGCGTTTGATGATATAAATTCTCACTGGGAAACTGATGGGAAAAATTATGTTATCACCCCTATAGACTGTATACTTTATACTTATTCAATTGTGATGTGTTTATATATTTTGGTTATGAAGGTGAGTTGTGGGATAACCGCTCTAAAATCAGTATAGAATATAAAACTTATCTATAATTTTTAAAAGTGTATGTTTAATAAATATAATTAATGTGTTAAAATATATATATGGGTAAACTAAGATTAGTTATCATATCTAATAAATTAAAATATTTTAGTTTTAGTCAATCCCTATTTTTAAATTATTATTTGGCATAATAATAATATAATAAATTGACTTATCATAAACAACAGGAGTGAAACACATGAAAATAAGCAACCAGAAAGGATTTATATTGACGGAAACCATGGTTGTATCAGTGATACTAATGGTGGCTTTTTTGTTTGTTTTTAGTCAATTTTTACTTATTTTTGCCCAATATCGTGAATTTGAATCTTATAGTAAGGTTTCTAATGTTTATAAGGCTCGTAATATGGCTACCTTTTTAGTAAAGGATAACTATGATGAAATAATGGCTACTTTAAATAATAATTCTTATTTTAATTTGACTACTTGTTCAGCCCCTATTGAATTTACCTCTTATTGTGAGGGCTTAATCGGAGAAATGGATATTAAAATGGCTATCTTAACGCCTTATGATTTACAAGCAGTAATTAATAATAATCCAAGTGACTTTTCACACCGTTTAAAACAGTATCTAAAATACTTACAAAAATCCAAGGATAATCCTGGTGAATACCGCATTATTTTAGAACTTAACGATGGTACTTTTTCTTCCTATACGATAGGAAGCGAATATGCTTATCCCACAAAACAACAATACCGTTATAAAAGGGGATATGCTACTTTTAATGGAGTAACGGATTATATAACGATTAATAAAACCATTCCCGCGACCATAACAATTGAAATGTGGGCCTTTGCGAATACTTGGGATCGTAAAATGTTATGGGCTTTAGAGACGGCAAAAAATCTTAATTTATATTTTTCCACTAATAGAATAATTTTAAATGTTGGGGATGGGGCCGTTAACTATTTTAGTGATAGGGGATATCCTTCAGTAAGACAATGGCATCATATTGCGGTTACTTTTGATGGTACTAATTCAAAATTATATATTAATGGTAAATATGAAGGAACGGCACCAACTTACTATAGTCCTGCTGGCCCTTCATTTAGACTGGCTCGTTGGTATTTAAACGATGGATATCATTTTGATGGTGGAATTAAAGAAGTTAAGGTGTGGTCAAAGGTATTAACCCCGGTAGAAATTAGTCATAGTATGTATAATACTAACAATATTAATAAGTCTGGAAATTTATTATATTACTATAAATTAAGTGAAGGTAAAGGACCCACTCTGAATGATTATAGTGATAATGATCAACATCTATCTAATGTGACTGGGTTTTCTTGGGCGACTGAGGATACTTTCTCCGAGTGGATAGATGGTGAAGCCCCAACTGGTATGTATCCCGTAATTGAAACGAGAACTCTTTATTACTATGGAGATGACTGGTATACTTTAGCCGATTTAAGAATGTTGGTTGAAGATTGGGATATTAATATAACGAATGGGTTAATAGGTCATTATAAGTTTGATGATTTTCAAGAACCAACCAAGAATGTTATCACTAATACTAATTTAGATACAGGGTGGTCTAAAGGCTATCAAACAAATATTATTTATAACGAGATACCGCCACCAATGGAGATATTTGATTCCCCAGTGGTTGGTTTTGATCGGGGGAATACAGCGGGTTATTGGTTTTCGTATGGTGATTATGCCCCGCAAGTAGCTGGTGAAACCTATACAGTATCTTTATATATAAAAACAAAGGATTCTAATTTTAGTATTAGATTCTATACGGCAGATAACGCGGAGGTAGGTAGGTATTGGAGTGAATATATTACCGTTCCTAATGATGGTAACTGGCATCGTATAGTTTGGCCAAGTTTTGTTAATCCTACTGATAGTCAATCAGATAGTTTATCTTTTAATTTTTCTTATGCGGGCGCCATTGGAGATCCTGGTACTAGAACTTGGTTTTGTGCCCCGCAAATGGAGGCCAAAACTTATGTGAGTCCTTTTGTTAATGGTACTCGCTCCGGAATTGTTAAGGATTATTCGTCAAAAGATAATAATGGGACCTTACAACCGGCGACTACTCCCAAATGGGTTAAAGACGGTAAGGTAGGCGAAGGAACTTATCAGTTTGGTATTAGTGGTTGGAAATATATTTTAACTAACGCATCACCAGTTGGTGGTACATTAACTCTTTGCGCTTGGGTTAATCCCACAAAGTATCCCTTCGAGAGAAGCACCATTTTACAAAGCACTAATCCGAATGGTTATTATTTGACTTTAGCTAATGATGGTTCCTTGCAGTCCCATTATTATGGGACTACTCCCGCTGGTTATCATTCTACTCGGGGTGGCGTTATTCCTTTAAATAAATGGACTTTTACTTGTACCTCTTGGGATGGAAATCATAACCGTTTATATATAAATGGCGAGTTACTGAAAACCGTTACCACAACTGGTGGTGGCGTTATTTCTGCTTCTTTAAATATTGGGGCGGAAAGTTTAGCGCGCCAGTTTTACGGCAAAATTGATGAGGTTCGTATTTATAACCGCGCTCTATCGGATAAAGAAGTACAGTATATTTATTTACTGGAAAATTAATATATTAACTTATTTCATGAGGAGGGCATATGTTTAATAATAAAGGTTTTACCGTTTTTGAATTATTAATTGGGTTTATTTTTTTAAGTATGATTAGTTATTTTCTAATGACGACTATTTTTAATGTTCGTGAACAACAACAGTTTACTATAATCAAGGGGGAACTCACTAACCTTCAAGTTAATCTAACCAAAGATATTAATGTTGATTTTACTACTAATAATATTGAAGGGATTATAAATTGCCCAGATCAACAAAATTGCATTTTAATTAATTATTCTAATATTGGCTCTAAAAGATTAGAGGTTAATATTGATGATAATATAATTACCTACGGCGATAATGAATATCATTTAGTTGAAGAAAGTTATATTACTGACTTTGTTATAAAACAAGAGTCATATCCAATCACTGATAAAAATAGAGAAAATGCTCTTTTTAAACTAATTATTGCCATTGAGCATATTGATATTCCCGGTGATTATGGGATTAATATTAATTATTTATATAATAATAATGAAGAACATGTCGGTATAATTAATACTGGTCTTATTGCCTGGTATAAGTTTGATGGTAATGCGGATGATTACTCAGGCAATTTAAATCATGGTACTGTTACGGGCGCTACCCCATGCCCAGACCGCTTTGGTGATGCGAATAAAGCCTATTATTTTAATGGTAATAGTTATATTGAAATTACTAGTAGGACGCTCTGGGGCTTATCTAAGGAACTAACTATTTCGGCGTGGGTTAAATTTGATAATGTGGCAAACGAGGAACCCGTTGGTGTTATTATTGGTAACTATAATAAGAAGATTAGTTTTAACTTGGAAGGCTATACAAATGGAACTTTACGGTTTTGGTGGCCTAGTAGACTTGATTTAAAAGGTAATACCGATTTAAGGGGTAAGTGGCACCATGTTGTAGTCGTGTGTGATAAAAATACCGACAAAAATACTCTTTATATAGATGGCAACCTTGAAGCGGAAGTAATAGGTGGTATACAAAAGATGGATGTAAGTTTTCCTTTTAAAATAGGTGATCACTTTTACACCCCAGGTTTACCTTTTCATGGGGCGATTGATGATATACGTATTTATAATCGAGTTTTAACTACCGAGGAAATACAATTTATATCTAATTGGTGGTAACTAATTTATCATCACAGATATATATTTAACCATATATCAAATAAAAGATAAACCAAAATACCAGCTATAGCGGTATGCATTACTCTAGCCACTAAAAAGGGTAGATATTTTATTTTGGTCTCACTAATAATACTAATGACTTGCATATGGACACTTAAACCCCCAAAGGAGATAAACATAGTTGATAAGATTGTTTTTATTTTTAAGGGAAAATCTAATATACTAATATATTTTAAACCTTGGGTTACTTCAAATATCCCATTGATGATTGATTTAGTATAGATGTTAACCGCGATATTATTATTAATAATAGTTGTAATAATTAAGAACATTGATATAACGCCTAGAATTAACAACAAAGTATTAATCGTGTTTAGTAGGGCACTAGTAATTATTTGACCAAAGTCTTCTTGATTATTAATTCTTTTATGATGCATTTTTATGAAAGCTTTTTTTAAAGAAAAGGGGTGTTGATTATTATTACTAATATAATAATTTTTAAAGATATATCCAATAATAAAATTAGTGATAACATGAATTATTAAAATTAATAAACCCACTTCCGCGTTATTTAAAAAAGAAACGGCAATAGTTCCATAAATAAACATGGGACTAGAAAAGTGGGTAAAGGTTAATAATTTCGTTGCTTCATGTTCGTTAATGATTTTGGCATCATATAATTCTTTAGTATATTTCGCCCCACTAGGAAACCCTGATAACATACTCATCGCTAAAACAAAACCAGCTTCCCCTCTAGCTTTAAATAGTAATTTCATTAAGGGGTTAAAAATCTCGCCCATAAATTCAACAAAGCCTAATTTAATTAATATTTCTGATAAAACAAAAAAAGGGAAAAGAGAAGGGAAGATGTTCTCTAGCCAGATTTGTAAAGAAAACTTAACGGAATCTAATATTTCTCTAGCGTCGGTTAACATCTCATAACCAATAAATAAAACCATGATAATAATCACGATGGTTCCTACTTTTTGTCTCATAATTACCCCTTTATTTTGCTATAATTAGAATATAAGAGAGAGTTGATATTTTGTATAGTAAAGTATATGAAAAAATAAAACAATATTTGCAGGAAAACATCAAGCCGATTATTTTTTTTACCTTGCTTTATCTTTGTTTTACTTATCCCTTGCCATATCATATTTATACTTCAGGGGGTATTATGAATATCAACCAGAAAGTAACTATTGACGATGAATATCAACCAAAGGGTAGTTTTAACTTTGCCTATGTTAATGAATTAAAAGGTACTATTCCAACCATCCTTTTGTCATATGTTATCCCCAGTTGGGAATTAGTTAAAACAGAAGAGGGGGGAACAAAAACCGAAGAGGAAGAAGATGTGCGTTATCGTGATCGCTTATTTTTAATTGATTCTATTCAAAATGCCACCACATATGTTTATAAGCTATTAAACAAAGAAGTTAAGATAACTGATAGAAAGTTCTATGTTGTTTATGTGGCGGAAGAAGCGATGACTAATTTAAAAGTAAAAGATGAGATTTTAAGCCTCAACAGGGTGAAAATGCAGGATATTAATGATTACCTAAAAGCGGTTGAACAAACTAAAATAGGTGATAGTATATCTTTATTAGTTAAAGATGAAACTAATATGATTAAAAATAAAACTATTAAGGTTTTTAATTACCAAAATCATAAAATAACGGGTATTTATATTATCCCTAAACTTGATTATACGACTAACCCTGTTATTACTTATCATTTTACGGAAAACGAATCAGGTCCCTCAGGAGGTTTAATGTTAGCGCTTACTATCTATAATAAACTAACAAAAGAAGATATTACTAAAGGTAAAAGAATTGTTGGGACGGGAACCCTTGATTTAAATGGAAATGTGGGGTCCATTAGTGGACTAGAATATAAACTAAAAGCAGCGGTTAATAAAAAGGCGGATATTTTTCTTGCTCCAAGCGGGAATTATCAAGAAGCTCTTGACTTACTCGATAAAAACAATTATAATATACAAATACTTAAGGTTTTAACATTTAGTGATGCCTTAAATTATTTACAAATGATGAAATAAAAGTAAAGACACTTTAATTTATAGGAGGTAGTAAAAGTGGCAGTAAAAGAAGTTGAATTAGTGAAAAAGGAAAATACAGACCAGGAGATTGAACTTATCCTTATTAGGCAAGGGGAAAACTTTATAAAATCATTACAGGTAATTTCACAATATAAGGGTCAAGCCGAATATTTTAAAAAAATAAACGGGGATAAATATAGCGCTAAAGGACCGCTTTTAGGTCTGCCTAATAAACCAAACCGCGATAATATAATTTGTTTTTATCGAGTAAGTGATGGTAATCAAGAAATAATAGAAGCATTATTAGAATTAGATAATGTTTTGGCCAGATGTCAAATAGATAAAGAGGGTGTTTTACGTGATATTGATTATTTAGACCCAGAATCCGACCAACGATTACGCCAATTAGGAGTAGCTAATACTGAAGCTACCCAAACACCAGTAAAAGGAAGACAAAGATAAAAAGAAGTCGTTTCTAACTTCTTTTTTTTTGGTATAATAAAGATAGGTGGTAGCTGTGAAAAGATTAGAAGTGGATTGTAATAAATTAACGCCGATGATGAGGCAATATATGGAAATAAAGGACAACTATCCAGAAGTCATTTTATTTTATCGCTTAGGCGACTTTTATGAGATGTTCTTTGAAGATGGTATTTTAGCCGCCCGGGAACTAGAAATTGCTTTAACGGGTAGAAATGCTGGTTTAAAAGAACGTATTCCGATGTGTGGCGTCCCATATCATGCGGTTAATGGTTATATTGAAAAGCTATTAAACAAAGGCTATAAGGTGGCTATTTGTGAACAACTAGAAGACGCTAAAGACGCGAAAGGGCTAGTTAAAAGAGACGTGGTCCAAGTCATTAGTAAAGGAACCGTTATGAATGCTGAGGCAATTGATGAAAAGGAAAATAATTATCTCGGTAATGTGATTGATTTTCATCATGCTTATGGTATTAGTTATACTGATATCTCTACTGGGGAGATTAATGTATTATTAGTGGAACCAGATCCCGATATGGTGATCGGGGAGATTTTAAATCGTAATCTAACGGAAGTGGTAATTAGTGATAAGGTTGATAAAAAGATTATTAACATTTTAAAACAACAACATGGGTTGAGCGCTAGTGTTTTTGATGGTACGCTAGAAAATGATGATTATCATCAATTATATAGAGAGCTAAAAGATGTTCGTTATCAAGAAACGGTTAAACACTTACTCGCCTATTTAGTCGCTACCCAAAAAAGAGCTCTAACGCATCTGCAGCCCGTAGTTATTACCGAGAGCACCCAATATTTAAAGATGGATATTCACACGAAACGTAATCTAGAATTAGTGGAAACTTTAAGGTTGAAAGAAAGAACTTATTCGTTATTATGGTTACTTGATCATACAAAAACGGCGATGGGTTCAAGGCTATTAAGAAAGTGGTTAGAACAACCCTTATTAGATATAACTAAAATAAAGTATCGTTATGATATTGTGGCTACCTTATTAAATGAATTTATTATTAAAGCGGAGCTACAACAGTTATTATTAAATATCTATGATTTAGAAAGGTTATGTGGGCGCATTGCTTATGGTAACGCTAATGCTCGTGATTTATTACAACTAAAAACTTCACTTCAAGTATTACCGGCTATTAATAAACACTTAATAACGATAAATGGTCCAGGACCATTAGAAGATGTTATTAATTTATATCAGTTATTAGATTGTAGTATTTATGATAATCCACCCATCACAATTAAAGAAGGTTTTTTAATTAAATCCGGTTATAATCAAACTTTAGATGAGTTAAAGGAAGCTAGAAGTGGTGGTAAAAAGTTCTTAACTAAATTAGAACAAACGGAACGTAAGAAAACCGGTATTAAGAACTTAAAAGTTGGTTTTAATAAGATTTTTGGTTATTATATTGAAGTAAGTAAAGGTAATATTAATTTAATTAAAGATGAATATAATTATGAACGGAGACAAACTCTCGCTAATTGTGAGCGTTATATTACACCGGAATTAAAAGAAAAAGAAGCCCTTATTTTAGGCGCCGAAGAAAAAATAATTGATCTTGAATATGAATTATTTTTAGATATTAGAGAGCAGGTTAAAGCCTATATTCCCAAGTTACAAAGGAATGCCCATATTATTGCCACCATTGATGTCTTACAATCTTTGGCTACTGTAGCTGAAAAGTATCACTATGTGAGACCAACTTTAACTAAAGAACGATCTATCAATATCAAGGGTAGTCGTCATCCCTTAGTGGAAAGAGTTGCTACTGGTGAATTTGTCCCTAATGATATTATAATGGATGATAACACTAATATCCTTCTTATTACTGGCCCTAATATGGCTGGTAAATCAACTTATATGCGCCAATTAGCCCTAATTGTTATTATGGCTCAAATAGGTTGTTACGTTCCCGCTCTTGCGGCTCAACTACCTATTTTTGATCAGATTTTTACTCGTATTGGAGCCAGTGATGATTTAGTAAGTGGCGAATCAACCTTTATGGTGGAAATGTTGGAAGCTAATAGAGCCATTACCCAGGCGACTAGGCAGAGTTTAATTTTATTTGATGAATTAGGGCGTGGTACGGCTACTTATGATGGGATGAGTATCGCCCAAGCTATGATTGAATATATTCATGAACACATCAAGGCTAAAACTCTCTTTTCTACTCATTATCATGAATTAACATCACTTGACAAAAACCTAACTAATTTAAAAAACATTCATGTTAGTGCTTATGAAGAAGAGGGTGAGCTTGTTTTTCTCCATCAAGTAAAAGACGGAGCCGTGGATAAAAGTTATGGGATTCATGTCGCTAAATTAGCTAATTTACCCGCTCCTTTAATTAAAAGAGCCCATCATATCTTAAAAGGTTATGAAAATAATAATAATGGTTTAACCAAAACCAACCAAATAACTTTTAATCTTGAACCACCATTTAAAGCCTCAGAACCTAGCCTAATTGAACAAGAACTACAAACTCTTAATCCCCTTACCATTACCCCAATTGAGGCTTTAAATAAACTATATGAGCTAAAGAAAATGTTAAAGGATGATTAATGTTTTCTTCTTTAAGTAATCAATTATTTATGATAAAATGACGATAGGTGGTAAAATGAAAGAATTAAGTCGCCGTTTATTAAGAACTAAAATAATGACTATACTATATCAAGTCTTCCTTTATCAGAAATTAAAACTTGATTATAATTTAACCGATATTATTCAGGCGGAAGTAAAAGACCAAAATGCCTTTGTTAACCAAATTATCCATGGGGTTTTAGATAACCAAAAGACTATCGATCAAAAAGCGAACGAATATCTAAAAGATTGGATGATTGAACGCCTTGGTAGTACGGATCAAGTTATTTTACGAATGGGCATTTATGAACTTTTATATACTGATACGCCACCCCTTGTTTGTATTAATGAAGCTGTTGAATTAGCCAAATTATATTCCGATGAGCGAGTAGTTAAAATGATTAATGGGGTTTTAGATAAGATATATCATAATATGAGGTGATAAAGTTGGAAAGAGAATATATAACGGTTGGCGCTTTAAATAAATATTTAAAGACTTATATTGATAGTGATCCCTTTCTGCAAACTATTTATCTAAAAGGGGAGTTATCTAACTTTAAAGCCCATACGAGTGGTCACTATTATTTTACTATTAAGGATGAAACCAGTCGGGTGAAGGCCGTGATGTTTGCCTTTAATAACCGTAAGCTTCCATTTCAACCGCAAGACGGTATGAAAGTTTTAATCACCGGTCAAATAAGCGTTTATGAAGCTAGTGGTAGTTATCAAGTCTATGTTGAGGAAATGTTAGAAGATGGTCTTGGTAATTTATTTATTGCGTATGAACAATTAAAGAAAAAGTTACAAGCGGAGGGCTTATTTGATCATATTCATAAAAAGAAAATCCCGAAAATTCCTAGTCGGGTAGGGATTATTACCGCCCCCACCGGGGCGGCTATTAAAGATATTGTTTCTACTATTAAACGTCGTTATCCGCTTTGTGAGACCATTTTATTCCCGTCATTAGTGCAAGGTAGTGAGGCTAAGGATGATTTAGTTTGGCAATTAAAAAGAGCCGAAGATTATCACTTGGATGTGTTAATTATTGGTCGTGGCGGTGGTTCAATTGAAGATTTATGGGCCTTTAATGAAGAAAGTGTAGCCCGCGCCATCTTTGCTTGTCCAATTCCCATTGTTAGTGCGGTAGGTCATGAAATAGATTTTACTATCAGTGATCTAGTAGCTGATTTAAGAGCTCCAACCCCAACTGGGGCCGCCGAAATAGTCGTTCCCAATATCACCGATATCTTAAACTATATTAGTCAAGTTAAGATTAGAATTAGTGAGGCGATTAAAAATAAGATTGAACAAGAACAGTTAAAATTAACGCAGTTAAAGACGGCTTATGTTTTAAAAAAACCACTAGCCATCTATGAAATTAAAGGTCAGAAGTTAGATAATTTAGTGGAGCGTTTAGTAAGTATTATGACAAACAAAATAACCTATGCTAAAAGTAATTGTTTTAATCTTATTAAACAACTAGAGATATTAAACCCTTTAAAGGTAATTAAAAGAGGTTATGCGGTAGTTAAAAAGCAAGCCGTCACCGTTTCAATGGTTAATAAATTAAAAATTGATGATTTAATTGATATTTATTTAAAAGATGGTTTAGTTAAAGCAATGGTTAAAGAAATTAAGGAGGAATAAAATGGTTAAGAAAGAAATAAGTTTTGAAGAAAAACTAAAACAATTAGAAAAGATTGTGCGTGAATTAGAAAGTGGCGACGTCAATTTAGATGATGCGATTGATAAGTTTAATGAAGCTATGAAATTAGCTAAAGAATGTAGTGATAAATTAACTAATATTGAACAACAAGTTAATAAAATTTTAACCAATGATGATAAGTTAGTTGATTTTGATTTAGAAACTTAAAGTTTAAAAAAATAAAAAAATGGCAAATAAAATGGCATTTTTTATTGCTTATAAAAAACCTTTAAAATTTAATAATAATAATGTAGTCTGTATTTTGAAAAGGAGATGACAAGAATGTTTTTAAAAAAATTTAAAAACATTGCTTATGCTTTTCTCCTAGTCCTTTATATTATTCCATCCTTTGTCTTTGCTTATTCCGCTTATGTTATTCCTGGTGGGGAAAATATTGGTATTCAAATTAATTCTAAAGGTATTATTATCGTCGGACTTTATAAGGTTAATGGTGAGTATCCGGGAAAAGATGCTGGGTTACGAATTGGTGATAAAATTATCGCCATTAATAATGCTGATGTTTATACTATTTCTGATATGGTATCGGAAATTAACAAAAGTAAACAATATACTAATTTAATTATTAGATATCAACGGAACAATGTTTTCTCAGAAACCATTTTAACCCTAGCTAAACATAATGATAATGTTTACAAAACTGGCTTATACGTAAAAGACAGTGTCAATGGGATTGGTACTTTAACCTATATTGACCCTAATACTAAAACTTTTGGTGCGTTAGGACATGAAATTATAGAAAAAACAACTGGCCAAAAGATTGAAGTAAAAGATGGGAAAATTTTTAAATCTGATGTCGTTGGGATTGAAAAAAGTATTCGTGGTAGTCCTGGCGAAAAAAATGCCCGCTTTTATGCCGATAAGATTTTAGGTTCAATTTATAATAATACCGTCTCTGGGGTTTTTGGCGCTTATACCGGAGCGTTACCTAATCGGCCAAGCTTAAAAGTAGCCCAACCGAGTGAAGTAACCTTGGGACCCGCAACGATTTATACTGTTTTAACCGAACAAAAGGTGGAAGCATTTGATATTAATATTATTAAACTAAATAACAATGACCATCAAAAATTTAAAAACATTTTATTTGAAATTATTGATGATAAGTTATTAGATGTCACTGGGGGAGTAGTGCAAGGCATGAGTGGTAGCCCCATTATTCAAAATAATCAGATAATAGGGGCCGTGACCCACGTTATTATTGATGATTCCAAGAAAGGTTATGGAATTTATCTCAAATGGATGCTGGAGGAAGCAAAAAATTAGAAAAAGACTCATATGAGTCTTTTTCCATTAAAATAAAAGTAAAATACTGGATAATATCGATAATAACAAACCAAAGATTAAAATATATGCGACTACTTTAGTTACTTTTTTATTCATTGTCAATCACCTCATAACAAAATTATAATATTATTTGCCTCTTTTGCCAAGCATAAAATACCTTGTTATTAATATTATTAGTTAAAGGGTGATAAGATGATTACCATATACCAAGAGTTTAAAAAAGAGTTATCCCGGCGTAAACGTGGCTATGCTTTTATTTTTGGTTTAATTCTCGCTGGTTGTTTTTGTGGTTCTTTATTTATGAGTATTTTGGACAACCATGACAAACTATTGGTAATTAATAAAGTTAAGGCTTATTTTGATAGTATTAAAGATAATAACTTAAATTATTTATGGGCTTTAAAAAATAACTTTTTAGCTAATTTTTCCTATATTATTTTATTATGGTTACTAGGGTTATCAATTATTGGGTTACCTCTAATTCTCTTTTTTCTCTTTTTTAAAGGTTTTATTATTGGCTTTGGTATTACTAGCATCATCTATCAATATAAAATATATGGACTCTTCATTGCTTTACTTTATATCTTCCCACATTATATTATTACTGTAATTATAACGATGATTTTAGGTTATTATGCGGTTACTTTTTCTATCAATCTACTATTAGCTCTACTTAAATCAAAAACCATTAATTTTGCTGAGATAATGAACCGTTACCTTAAAATTCTAAGTATGACGCTTATTCTAACTAGTATCGTTATTTTATATACTGTTTTTGTCATCCCGAATATTATTAGATTTTTTTTACCTTAATTTGTTAACATGGTATAATAATAATAGGTGATATTATGAAAACAGTAGTAGTCGGAATGAGTGGCGGGGTTGATTCATCGGTAGCCGCTTTATTATTAAAACAACAGGGGTATCAAGTCATCGGTTTATTTATGCGTAACTGGGATAGCACCATAAATAATGATGTTTTAGGAAACCCCCATCTGCATGATTTTATTTGTCCACAGGAGCAAGACTATAATGATGCCGCCTCTGTGTGTGCTAAACTGAAGATTAAATTACAGCGGGTGGATTTTGTCAAAGAATATTGGGATTATGTCTTTACTTATTTTTTAACTGAATTAAAAAAAGGGCGAACTCCTAACCCTGATATTATGTGTAATAAATATATTAAGTTTGATTTGTTTATTAAAGAAGCTAAAAGACTAGGGGCTGATTTTGTAGCCACTGGACACTATGCCCGTTTAGTTGACGGTAAGTTATATCGTGCCCTTGACAAGAACAAAGATCAAACTTATTTTCTATCACAACTTTCCAAAAAACAATTACAAGATGTTTTGTTTCCTATTGGGGATTTAACCAAACAGGAAGTTAGAAGGTTTGCCGCTGAAAATAATTTAATCACCGCCACCAAAAAGGGATCAACTGGTATTTGTTTTATTGGCGAACGTAAATTTACTAATTTTTTGCGTAACTATTTACCCATTAAACCAGGTCCTATTGTTAATTTAACAACCAAGGAAACAATTGGTAAGCACCAAGGATTAATGAATTATACGATTGGACAACGTCGGGGCTTAAATGTTGGTGGTCAACAAGAAAAACTATTTGTAGTTGGTAAAGACTTAAAACAAAATATTTTATATGTGGCCCTTGGGGATAAGAATGAATTTTTATATAGTGATGCGGCCATTATTGAAAACGTTAATTGGTTAGGAAATCATAAGCCAAAGCAGTGTCTGGCACAATTTCGTTATCGTCAATCACCACAAGCGGTTACTTTAGAATATTTAACTAATGATACTATTAAGGTTTTATATCCGCAAAAAATAAAAGCCGTTACACCAGGACAAGCTTGTGTTTTTTATGCTGAGGATGAATGTTTAGGTGGCGGTATTATTAAAGAAGCCCTATTTAATAATCAGCGTCGTCACTTTCTATAAGCGTTGTCATCTTGTTTACAACTTGACAATGATGTTGAAAGTGATAAAATATAATTAGGAGGTTTTAGTTATGATGCAGAAGGTAGATCGTATATTACAAGAGTTACAAATATCAAAAGTTAGTCTAGCCAAATATTTAGGTGTTTCACGACAAATGGTATACAATTACTTAGAAATGGGGGATATTGATCTTTGGCCTAAGGAGAAGAAGTTAAAGTTTTTTGATTTACTTAATATCAAATCATCATCGGAATTAGACAAAATAACGATTAATACGGATTATATTATAGAAGTTGAAGCTAAATTAAATCAAATTATTAACGCGGATACTAATGAAGGCCTAAGTGATTTTAAGGGTTTTAATAAAAAGGAACAAGAAATATTTACCGATATTATGCAGTTATTAAAGGAAAAATTAACTGATGAACGCGATAAAAATACTATTAATACCATACGTTATTTATATCATTTCTTACAGTCTATGGAAACAGTTAAAGAATTGGAATATATTCTTGCGTATATATCAAAAGCAACAGGGTTTACATCACCAATGGAGTTTGTTTATGATAACGAACAACAATTTATTTTTGAAAGCATTATGTACTCAGCGATGACTTTGTATTATAATGGTGGAGCTTCAAAAACGAAAGTAGCGGAAACTCATAAACGGTTTATTCAAGAAATAGAGCAGAAAAAGGAAGAAAAATTAAGTCGTACGCAAGAGTTAAATTCAGCCAAAGTCCAGGCATTAAAAGAATTAGGTTATATTGAAATAAACGAAGCTAACGCTAAAGAAGTATTAGAAAAAATTGCGGAGATTCAATCACGTCGAGTAGGGTAAGCAGTTACTCAATTGTGATTATTTTTTTAAAAAATAAAAACGCAAATTCTAATAATTTAAGGTCATAACCAAGTTCTCCTAATATAATAAGATAAATTTTATTATATTGGGGGTTTGATTCAATTGTATGATAAGATTGCGTATTTAACTTTTGATGATGGCCCGACGGTATATACTAATGAAATTATTAATATTTTAAATCAATATCAGGTTAAAGGGACTTTCTTTATTATTGGCATAAATGCCAAACGCTTTCCGGATGTAATTCAGCGGCTGAAAAAAGAGGGCCACCAAATAGGCAACCATTCATATACCCATGATTATAATCTTATCTATCTAAACGCGACCAATTTTATTAATGAGTTAGAATTAACTGATAAAATAATTTATAATTTAACTGGTCAGCATCACAACCTTTTTCGTTTTCCGGGGGGCAGTTCTACTTTGATGGCTACGCCGGAACAAATAACTGGATATATTAAAATTCTTCAACAACGGGGCTTTGAATACTTTGATTGGAATGTTGATAGTGGCGATATCTTAGCTGATAATGCAGATCAAATAGTAAATAACATTGAAGACCAAATAAAGGATAAAACCATCGCTTTAATCTTATTACATAGTACTAGGCTCATTACTGTTGAAGCGTTACCAAGAATAATTATATTATTAAAAACTTATGGATTTCAAATGCAACCATTAACTAAAGGATCGTATCATGCTCACCATCGTCTATCTAATTAAATTAATAAAAACAAGGGAGGCTAATAATGGAGGTTTTAAGAGTAGAACAACTATATAAAACATATGGCAAAGGGGAAACCTTAGTAAAAGCTCTAGACGGTATTTCTTTTACGATAAAAAAAGGAGAATTTGTTTCAATAGTAGGGGCAAGCGGTACCGGCAAGTCCACTTTATTACATATCATTGGGGGTGTGGATAAACCAGCAGTCATTTACCTACCTTATTAGTATCTAATAAAAGTTATGATGATATTTATAGTAAAATAAAAACCAAAGAAGTTGTCACCGAACAATATAATATCGTTATAAATACTAAGGCCGATATCAAGGTAGAAGAGCAAATTAAAAATGTAACTAACTCAATCAATAAGACAGAAATTAATATAATTAACAACGCTAATGAAGCCAGACAAGAGGGAAATATAGTGACTATTATTGCTATTTTTCTTTATGGTTTCATTACCTTAATAACATTAATTGGTGTTACTAATATTTTTAATACTATAACTACTAATATATATTTAAGAAAAAGGGAGTTGGCGATGTTAAGAAGCATTGGTATGACTGAACAAGGATTTAATAAGATGCTTAACTTTGAATGCCTCTTTTATGGTTTAAAAGCTTTATTATATGCTATCCCAGTGAGTTTATTAATTAATTATTTAATGTATATCAACTTTATCAAAGTTATGCCAATCCCCTTTACAATCCCTTACATACCAATTTTGATATCAGTAATAGGGGTCTTTAGTATTGTTTTTATCACTATGATTTATGCTGGAAGCAAGGTGAAAAAAGATAATATCCTTGAAACCATAAAAAGGGAAAATATTTAATTAATGAAAAAAATAAAACGAACAACAAAAAAAGGGGAGATATTAAGTTGCCCATTACACTTAATAAAAAAAGAATAATAAATTTACTAATCAAGGATAGATAAATTAAATGTTATAATAAAAGAAAATAAAAAAGGAGGATTATTATGACGAACTATGGCGAAAGAAGTGATGCTACCGAAAAAGATATTAATTTCAGCAAAGGGAAAATCATATTATATTCGGTTGCTTTAGGAACATGTGTCTTAGCTGGCTCTATCGTTGGTTATATGGCAATTAATTCACCTACTGGTAATACCTACGACGTTGTTGGCGGGATATGCATGTCAGCTTTATTTTATTATGGGGCATTTGCCAATATTGGTAAGATTAATGCTTTAATTAAGACGAAGTAATTAAAGCAAAGTAGGGGACTTTAATAAAAAAAGCATATTTTGCTGCTTCTATAAGGGGCGGAAGACAAATGGATTAAAGATGCTGATTTTATTGTAACCGCAATTACCAATCCATCATTAGGGGTTGGATATGAAATCGCCTTTGCTGAACGATTAAAAAAACCTATTTTATGTTTTTA
>Ga0265293_10005479_pt1 | contig 21135 bp, 18 predicted proteins | sample Munlanlewell138R_FD_192505 | JGI IMG/M metagenome (GOLD analysis project Ga0265293, IMG submission 192505) | Leachate microbial communities from a municipal landfill in Southern Ontario, Canada - Leachate well 138R | ecosystem: Engineered > Solid waste > Landfill > Unclassified | place: Canada... | reverse complement strand
CACTTTTGCTTTAAATTCAGATCTGAATTCTCTTCTTCCTTTTTTACTCATAATCTTTTCCTCCATATATTTTATTATACATGGATTTATAAATTAAGACTATGGTCCTATTTCTTCAGCCATTATAGAATGTGCAGATTTTAATTTTAAATATTCCAATTTTTCTAAGACTTCATTAATCATTGTCATATATTATTGCCTCCATTTCTTCTAGAATAGTTTCTTTTGTAATTAATTCACTTTTTAATTTTCTATCATAAAAAAGATTATGACTTTCTTTTATGTTTAATTTTTTTTCAATAATTTTATGCATTGTAATGATTTTATTGTTATAATATATATGAAGTTTGTTGTTTTTAATGATTCTTCCTACTTTCTTGCCAATATAAGGTTTAGGCACTGAGTATTTGTTTGATTTGTATGAGATTAAAGATTCGTTAGAGACAACAACTTCTTTTGCTTTTAAATAATAATTTGATCTAATATCTTTACTTGGTAAATTTTGCAATTTATCTTTCTCACGTTTAAATAGAAATACAGCTGGAAAATTTGTGCCTTGTGATATAGATTCATTATCCTCCTTATTAATTGTTTCAAGTTTTTCATGTACCTCGTAAAGATCTTCATCCTTTTTAACATATCTTCTAAAACTAGAATATGAACAAGTGATTTTTTCTTCTCTAACCATATAATTATAAAGATGTTTGTAATACTCAAACTCTCTGTAATCATCATTTAAAAGCTTCAATAGATGGTTTCTATAGGAATCCAAGATTTATTCCGCACTTTTATTTTAGATGGCACAAATCCATATTCTTCAATCGATGTTACCAAGCTATAATTTATACTCATCTCCATTTTTATCACCTCCAAGATAAGTATATAATATGGAGATAAAGTGGGGAAATTCTCGTGCACTTTTTTGGGTATCTTTACATTAACATTTGTACCTGTTGATGAAAATGAGATTAGATTTAATTTTTATCTGAAGAATTATGTAAGTGTTTGGTCTGAAATAGATCTTGTTTTTTTTGAAGAATATGTCAGACTTGCTCAAACAGAATTATTATAACTTTATTTTAGACAAAACATTGCATTCTATAGTTATTTTGACACAAACAAAGCAGAACTAATCATGGTTTTGCTTTGTTTTTTTATATAAAATAAAGTTCTGTATAAAATAATCAGAGACTTTATGTTAAAATAATTTTAGAATTAACAAATGTGATTTAATTAATTATAGTATTATATGAAAAAGTTCCTTTTTTTGATATTTCAGAATAATCAAATTCAAGAAAATCTTCAGCTGTATAAAATCTGATTATTATTCTTTTTTCAATTAATTTTTTGTAATCAAATGTAATTTTTGTGTTTTTTAAAGTTATATTAGTAATTGAATTTGCAAGTTTAGAGTCTGTAATGTCTAGATTAGTGTTGAATCCATCTTTTTTAAAAGAAATTCTCCCAGTATTTTGTATTTCATCTATATATGAAAAAGTCCAATTATCAATACTTGTTGATAATAAAAGGTAAATATCTGAAATATCTTTCCATTCTAAATTTAAATAAAAATTATCAAAATTGCTTGATATTCCTTTATAAATGTCAGAATTTTTATATTTAAGTGAAAAATTTTGTCTGTTTTTAAAGTAAATAAGTTTTTTTTCTCTATCAATAAATTTACCGTTTATCATTAAATCTGTGCTTGAAAAAAACAAATTATTTTTTCTAAAAGATAATAATAAATCTTGATTTCTAAGAGAGTATTTATTCATTGTAATATTTGAATCACAATAAATATCATTGAATTTTTCTGTAATTTTTAATGTTTTTATAGAATCTTCATTATTTTTTTTAAAAATATCTAAATAAGAATAGTTTGAGAAATTATATTTAAAATCACTAAAACTATTAAATTTCCTATAACTAAATTTATTGCTATTAATTGTATAATCTGGAATAAGACCTATATATTTTGAATTTTTTATTGCTTTTTGTTCATCAATGTAATTTGTTTTTACAGTAAATTTAGAAAAACTGTGTTTTAAAGATATATTATTAAAATATTCACTATTTACAAAAAAATTATCAAAAGATATTTTTCCAATGTTAAATTTAGCAGAGTTAAATTCTTCTCTTGAGGTAATTTTTATATTTTTAGTATTATAATCAATATCAGGATAGATTTGCCTAATATCTTTTTCTCCATTAATTTTTGAATAATAGGAATAATTAATAGTAACTATTGATTTTTCTGGATAAAAAACATAAAAGCTAACAATTCCAGAAGAATTATCTATTGTATAATCAAAATTTCTTTTTAATAATGTATTATTTACAAAAACAGATTCACTTTCATCTATAATATTTGTTTTTGAAAGAAATATTGTTTTTGAACCAGAAGGGAGAATAAAAGTTTCCTGATTTCTAATTCCTCTATTCCAACCAGTAGTTAATTTAATGTTAGAGTTTGAATAAGTAAGACCTGTCTTTTTGTTGTTCTGAAAGAAATTATTGCTATTATCATTAACAAAACCAAAGAAAAATTTATCTTTTTTTAATCCTATATTGTTAATACCATTATCTTCATAGTAAGAATTATCAAAATCAATATATATTTCAAAAGTATCATTTTTTTCATTTACATTAAAAAAAAGACTAATATCTTTTTCATTTATAAGTTTTTTTTGTTCAATAGGAAAAGTTATTTTCTGAATTCCATACACATAACCAGAAACTTCAACCGATAAAAATATTAAAAAAATAACATAAAAATTAATCCTTTTAAACATTTCACTCTCTTTTATTAAAGCTATTATGAAACTAATGAAATAATATACTAAATTATATTTTTTTTCATAATTTTTTTTTGCTTTTGTTTATAAAAACTCCATTACGATTTTTGAAGTTTATTTAATAAGTAAAATTAATTTAAAAATAAATTAAAGTTTTTGAATTAATGTGTCGATAGTTATTTGTTTATATACTTTATAGTGTACAAGGAGGTACATATGAATGGCTTGGGAGGAATTGATAACATTAACAATGTTCAAAGTATTATCGACAATTATAAGCTTAATCTTAAGCATGAAAATGTTAAAGATTCTGAGTTGGAAAAACTTTCAAAAGTTATAATAAGCGATAATGATGATTATGTTATTTCGCCTGAAAAAGAAAATTCTCTTTTTATCTTCAAAACATTAAGTATTTTTGAAGATAGTATTTATTCTGAGTTTAAAGATATTGAGGGTGATGAATTTGTTAAAGTAAGAAAATCACTTAAAATTACTTTTGAAGAAATTTGGAAGAAAAACCAGACTCTTCCGCCTGCAAAAGAAAAGGAAGAAGTTGTAAAAAAAGAAAAAGAAATTCGAGATTTTAGTTCTAAAAAAGTTGTTTCAAATATTGTTGATTTTTCAAAAAGTCTTTATAAATATGTAAAACATAATGAATTTGAAAAGAATGATAAAGAAGTTTCTGAAAAAGATTTCGGTGTATGGGCTCTTGAAAATGTTGTTAAAGGATTTGAAAAAGCTCAGGCTAAACTTGGTAGTTTGTATAAGGCTGATGAAAATCTTTCAGTAATGATTGATGAAACTTTTAAAAAATCATATGAAGAAATTGAAAACTATTTTATTAAAGAAGATACTCACTCTAAAGAAGAAATAACAGGTATTGACGAAAAACATCTTAGTTTTTTTGAAGCAAGCAAAGAATATACAGGAATTTTTATTTTTGAATAAAGAAACTTTTAAAACTATTGCAAGCAATACTGTAATGAGATTAATGCCTGAAAATCTTTTAAGAGAGCGAGTAAGACTAAAAAATGGGGTTCTTGAGTATAAGAGGACTCCATTTTTGAATTTAAATCAATTTAAAAAAATATTTATTGTTTCAATCGGTAAAGCTTCTTTAAAAATGTTTGAGTTTTTTAATTCAATAGTTAATATTGATGATTATATTATTGTTAATCCTTATTATGAAGATAAAAGTAAAAATATTTACAAATCATCTCATCCTTTTTTAACTAATAAATCTTTTGAATGTTCTCAAAAAATTATTGAATTCCTCAAAAAAACCACCAAAAATGATATTGTTATTTTTTTAATAAGTGGTGGTTCATCTTCTCTTATTGATTTGCCTCAAAATGGTTTAACAGAAGATGATCTAATAGAAGTTAATAAAAGACTTCTTTTGGAAAATTTGGATATTTTAAGTATAAATAATATAAGACAGAGTATTAGTCTTATTAAAGGTGGTGGTTTATTGAATTTCACTTTATCTGAAACTGTTTCATTTATTTTATCAGATATTTCTGGAGGATTTTTTGAATATGTCGGTTCAGGTCCGACTGTTTGGATAAGAAAAGATAATGAATTTTATAAAAGTGTTTTTAAAAAACTAAATAAAATAAATGGAATTTCTTCCAATGTATTGTGTTTTATTAAAAGTAAATTAAAAAAAGATGATTTTAAACCTGAAGGAAGAAAAAGTCTATTTGTAAAAACATTTCAGCCAGCGGATAGTTTAAATATATTTTGTAATGAATTATATAAACTTGGATATAATGTTAAATTAAAAATAAAAGATTTTAATTCTGATATTGATTTACTTATAAATAAACTTTGTAAAGAAAAAAATAATCTTAAAACTAATGAAGCAATTGCAATTAATGGGGAAGTTCTTTATAAAGTTAATAATGGTGGATATGGTGGCAGAGTACAGGAATTTTGTCTTAGAATGTCGTTTTTTGCAGATAAAAGCGATATTTTCGGTGGAATTGCAACTGATGGAGTCGATGGTATTACAGAAATTCCTGTTGCAGGTGCTTTTGTTAATGGAAATTCCTTGTTAAATATTTCACAAACTAATATTAAAAAATATATCGATTCTTCAAATTCAAATGAATTCTTAAAAAAATACGGATTTTTATTACAGGGTGGATATACTGGTACAAACCTATGTGATATATATTTCTTTATCAAAAGTTAAAGTAATGCTTTAAATTCGCCGATTTATATTCCAGAAAACTATAAAAGGAGGTGAATACTATTTTTGTGATGAATTCTCTTAACACAGCAAGTCAAGTGTCTTCTGAAAATGCTAATGTGCAAAAAGGCAAATCAGAAAAGAAAGTATTTGTTCTTGGAGATCTTCTTGACAATGTTAAATCAGATAAAGACAAAAATTCTAAAATATCTGATTTAATTAAAAAATTGAAATTAGCTCTCAAAGAAAACAAAGAAATAAGTGAAGATACAAAAGAGAAGATCACAGATATTCTTGGAACAAAGATTGGCAGAAAAGTTCTTGAAATTCTTGGTGAGGCTGATCTTGATGAAAAACTTGTAAAAAAACTCAAACAGCTTGTAGGTAAAAAAGAGGGTGAATTTACTGAGATTTTTACAGAAAAAGATATTGAAGAGATAAATTCTCTTTTAACTTCTTTGATAGATGGAGGTTTATTTTCCAATGTAAATATCGATGTTAAACAAGTTATTTCAAAAGTTAAAGAAAATACTGTGGAAATTAAAGAAACTACAATAAAAACAAAACAAAACAAAGAGGGTAATACGGAAGAAACAGTTAATATTGTAAATACTAAAAAAAATGTCAAAATAGACAGTTTAACTGGTAATAACAACAAAAAAGATGACAAAAATAAAGAGGGTAATACTGAAACAAAAGAAATAACAAAAGAGTTTATAACAAAAGAGGGTGAAAAAGTAAGATTAGAAATTAAAATGGAGATTTCAAAAACAGATTCTACAGATGTTAAACAGGAAATAAAAGAATTTGTTATTGATAATCTTACAGATAATAATAACAATATTTTTGAGAGAGTAGAACAAAGTAATGATGTTAAGTCTGAACCTGCTGAAAAACTGCCGGTATATTCAACAGAAACAGTTGTTAAAACAGTTTTGAAAGATGTTAATTTCAATGTTGAAGGTTTTAAAAAAGAAATGACATTTAATATGAATCCTGAAAATCTTGGAAAAGTTAAAGTTGTTATATCAAGAGAAAACGGTCTAGTTAATGTAAAACTTTTAACAGAAACTTCATCTGCTAGAACAATGTTAAATAATAATGTTAGTGAACTGAGAAATGAAATTCAAAAACAGGGTATTACAGTTAATAATGTTGAAGTAGTTGTTGATCCTGATGGAAAAAATAATCAAGAAAAAGATTCAAACAAAGAACAAGAAGAAAATAGAAAAAAAAGAGAAAAAATGGCAAGAGTTGTCAATTTCAATGATTTTATGAGAGCTTTTGAAGTTGATACATCTAATGTCAATCTTAACCTGTAGAGAGAGGTGAAATTATGCTTAACGGACCAGCTTATACAGCAGATAGTAATTTTTTGACTGATCAAATGTTAAATGGAGAAAAAACTCTGAATACATCAAGAAATGTCAATAAAGAACTTGATAAAAATGCTTTTATGATGCTTCTTATTACAGAAATGAAAAATCAGAATCCATTAGAACCACTTGAAAACAAAGAGATGATGTCTCAACTTGCAAGTTTTTCATCTTTGGAACAAATGGAAAATCTAAACAAACAATTTGAATCAGTAGTTGAACTTTCAAGTCAGTCTTTATGGGCACAGGCTGCTCAGTTTATGGGAAAAGATGTTATAGCTGAAACAAATCAAGGTTTTATTAATGGGAAAATCGAAAAAGCAACAGTTGCTGACAATACTTTGTGGTTTGAAGTAAATGGTATTGAGGTAAATCTTGAACAGATTAGAGAAATAAGAGCAAATTCTCAGGATTTGTAGGCAAATACCGATAATAATAATGGGTAAAAACAACCGATAATAACAACAGGAGAGGGCTTGATGAGAATTAATGACCTGGGTATAACTTCATCAAAGTTAAACCAGAATAATATTCAGAAACTCAAGAATAATAAAACAAATTTTGCAGATATCTTGAATGAGAAACTTGATAATAAAGAATTGAAAGTTTCAGGACATGCAAAAATTAGAATGCAAGAGAGAGGGATTGAACTTGATGAGGCTACAAAAAACAAACTAGAATCAGCACTTAATAAAGCAGAAGAAAAAAATGCTAAAGAATGTCTTGTCATGACCGACAAAGCTGCTTTTATTGTAAGTGTCAAAAACAGAACAGTTATAACAGCTGTTGATCAAAACAGCATGAGAGGGAATGTATTTACTAATATTGACAGTGCTATTTTAAGTTTTTAGGGGGATGTTGGCAGGACCCGCAAGGGATGCCCTGGGATACTGAATGAATGATGTATCCCGCCCCCCAGGAAAATAATTCTTGGGAGGAATTAAATTATGTTAAGATCACTTTTTTCAGGAGTGAGTGGATTATCAGCCCATCAAGTTAAACTTGATGTAATTTCTGATAATATCGCTAATGTTAACACTTATGGCTTTAAAAAATCACGAACTGTTTTTTCAAATATTTTCAATCAGACAATAGGTTATCCATCAGCTCCAACTGATGCAAGAGGTGGTGTGAATCCTAAACAAATCGGTCTTGGTGTTCAGACTGCTGCAATTGACAGAATAATGACTCAGGGAGCACCTGAATCAACTGGTAATGCCTCAGATTGTGCTATTGAAGGAAATGGATTTTTTGTTGTTGATAGTGGTGAAAAAAATATTTATACAAGAGCTGGAAATTTTATAATTGATGAAAGTGGAGATCTTGTTCATGGCAGTACTGGTAGCAGAGTTCTTGGATGGGCAGCAAAATATAATGAAGAATCTGGGAATTTTGATTTAAATTCAGGCGGTGTTCTAGAAAGTATTAATTTTTTAGACCTTGAAAAACTTTCAGCAAGATCTACTACTGAAATGGTTTTTAAATCAAATTTGAAATCTGATGTTGAAAGTCGAGCTTTTCCAGAAGAAAATACTTTGACTTATGGTATTGCTCCAAATGAAGAAGATTTAAAACTTAAAATGCAGAAGAGAAATGATACACTCTGGGAATTTTCAATGACAGATGATGATGGAAATTTAGTAGATCTTGATCCAACAGCTGCTGGAGTTCAAACACAAGGGCTTGTAACACTTTATGATGATGGAAGAATTAAAAATGTTCAGGTAAATGGAAATTTTGATATTTATTCAGTTTCTGCAAACGGAACTATTGGAATTACTGATAATTTTACAATTACACTTGCAAATTCAACTCCACCGGTTGTAAATTACTGGACATTTAAAGATATTAACAATGTTGATCAAGAAGTTTATATTAATTTTGAAAAAGATGCTTCCTCAACAACAAATGTAGATGTTTATAGATTTAAAATGTATGATGCTGAAGGAAATCTTCTGGATATGGATGCTAATGGAACAGTAAATGATCAAGAAGATTATGGTACAATGTCAATAATCAGTGTAACTGGTAAAATAGCAGGTTTTAATGCTGATCCTCTTGGTGTTACAGGTAATCCTACATCTATTTTATGGAATGGAATGACTCTTGATCTTTCAATTTCACCTGATACAAGACAGCTTAGTTTTACAGAACAATCATCAGGTCAAAAAAGAGATATTGAATTAGGATCAAATAGTGTTCAATTTAGAGTTAATGGAACAAATAAGACAATGAATTTTGATTTTATTCCAGGAACAAGTCATACTACCTCATTAAATGTTTTTGATTCTCAAGGAACACCGCATGAACTTATAACATCTTTTGAAAAACTTGATGAAAACAAATGGAGATATTCAACTTCTTTAAGTATGGATGATCCAATTGTAAGAGATTATATTAAAAAATTCCCTGATTCAGTTTTAGGTAATGAAGCAACAGCTGCTGAAAAAAAAGCTATTATGAAAAATATTTTTTGGGATGCAGAAAATGGATTTACAGGTGAAGGATTTCTTAAATTCAATGAATTAGGTAGAATAGATACAGAAGGAACAAGACAGGCTAATAATGTATCATATCCAAAAACAATTCAGACAATATCATTTTCAGCACCAGGAACAATGCAGTTAAATATTGATTATGATGTTGCTGGAATTACTCAGTATGATTCTGAAGAATTCACTACTGCGGCTCGTTCTCAGAATGGTTATGAAATGGGTATTCTTCAAGGATATACAATTCAGATGGATGGACAGATAGTTGGTTCTTACACAAATGATAGAGCTCAGACAATTGGTCAGCTTGCAGTTGCAACATTTCAGAATCCTCAAGGTCTTGAAAAATTAACTGGTTCTATGTGGACAAGTTCAGGAAACTCTGGAGAAGCTGTAATAAGAAAAGCTGGTTCTGGTGGTGCTGGTATAATCAATTCTGGTAAATTAGAAATGTCAAATGTGGATCTTTCGCAGGAATTTACTGATATGATTATTGCACAGAGAGGATTTCAGGCTAACTCAAAGAGTATTACGACTGCTGATCAGATTCTTCAGGAATTAATTAATTTAAAAAGATAATTTGAAATAAATATTTAATTTGATAAAAAAAGCGTACAGAAATGTACGCTTTTTTTTATCAGTTAATAGAGTTTTAACTCTCAACCCTCAACCCTTTAACTATACAAACTCATTTTCTTTAAATTTAGTTTGATATATGATATAATAAAGTCTAATTTTAATAATCTACTTAAATAAATGGAGGATTTATGATTTGTCCTGCTTGTAAAAATAAGCTAACTGAAATGGAAGCTAATGGAATTTTAATTGATGTTTGTAAAGATGGATGTGGTGGTATATGGTTTGATAATAGAGAAATTAAAAAACTTGATGAAAAACATGAAAATATATCAGACGATATTTTACTTATAAAACCTAAAGTAAAAGTAGACCTAAATCAAAAAAGAAAATGTCCAAAATGTCATGGAATAACTATGATGCAACATTTTTTTAGTCCAAAAAGAGAAGTTGTTATTGATGAATGTGCTTCTTGTGGTGGCGTATGGCTTGATGCTGGCGAACTTAAATCAATTAGAGATCAGTTTGTAACTGAGGCTGATAGGGAAAAAGCAGCTGATGAATTTTTTGGTGATATTTTTGGCAAAGATATGAAAAAAATGTCTGAGATATCTGGTGAAAAACTTAAAAAAGCACAAAAATTTGCAAAAGTTTTTAAAGCAATTTGTCCAAGTGCTTATATTAAAGGTAAGCAGGATTGGGGTGCTTTTTAATAATTATTTAAAATCTGTTTAAAAAAAGATAAAAAATAATTAATTTTTAGGAGAAAAGTATGGAATATAAAATACACGGAGATAATCTTCAATTTGTAGAAATTATTCTTAATAATGGTGAAGAAATTTACGCAGAAGCTGGAAAGATGTTTTTTAAGACAGACAATATAAATATGCAGTCTAAAATGACTGGTAGCGGGATTGGTGATAAATTACTTGGTGCATTAAAAAGAAAAGTTACAGGTGAATCTCTTATGACTACACATTTTACTGTTAAAAACGGTAATGTTGGAACTGTTGCTTTTTCAGGAGATTATCCAGGTAGAATTGAAGCTATAGATATTACTAATATGGCGTTTTTAGCTCAAAAAGATGCTTTTATTTGTGCTGAATTAAATGTTGATTTATCTATTGCTTTCCAAAAAAAAATTGGTGCTGGTCTTTTTGGTGGAGAAGGTTTTATATTACAAAAATTTTCTGGTGAAGGTAGGGTTTTTATTCATGCAGGTGGAGATTTTTATGTAAAAAACCTTGGTCCTTCTGAAAAAATACAGGTTGATACAGGAAGTGTTGTAGGTTTTGAAGAAACTGTTGATTATAATATTGAATTTGTTGGTAAAGTTTCAACAGCTATATTTGGTGGAGAAGGTTTATTTCTTACTACTTTAACTGGCCCTGGAAAAGTTATACTTCAGAGCATGACTTTGTCAAAACTTAGAAGAGAACTTGGTCTTATGGCAAATAAATCTGGTGGACAGTCTAATGGTATTGTAGATTCTGTTGTTGGTTCTATATTTGGCGGAAGTAATGATTAATTTTGAGGAATAAATGTTTTTAATAACTAATAATCCGGGGATAAAATCAAGTGATATTCCCGGATTTTTGATTATATCTGAAAAATCTATTGAATTTTATTATTACCCTTATCCATTGTATTTTGCTTTTAAAAATGGTTTTTATTATATTTCAGATAATATTAACAAAATAAGAGAGAATATTTTATCAAAACCTAGCTTTGATGGTGTTCTGCAATTATTGCTTTTTAATTGTAATTTTTATCCATATTCTATTTTTGAAAATATTATTCCAATTCATCCATATACAAGAATTTATGATTATTCAAAAAAACCAATTTTTAAAAAAATTCAAAAACAAAATGAAAAAATTTCAAAAGAAGAGTTTTTTGTTGAATTAGATAATATACTTCTTGAAAATACTTATAATGATTATAGTAAATATCTTCTTTTTAGTGGTGGTCTTGATTCATCTTTAATAAAACATTATATTAAAAAAAATATTCTTTTTGGAACTACTTTATATGATGATATTACAAAGAATGAATGTTATGAAATTCTTAATTTACATGATAATGTTATATTTTTGAAAAATGATAAGAATGCTTTTTTTGAAGTTTTTAAAAACACTGTATTTGTTTTTCCATTTATAAATGCTGGTTATATTGATGATAGAATGCATGTTTTAAATGCTTTTAAAAATAATACACAACTTATCTATACAGGAACTGGGGCTGATGAACTTCTTGGTGATTACAATTTTGTTAATTTTAATAATATTAAATTAAATCCTGAATGGTTCAGCAAAAATGTTTGTTATTCTTTGTTTGCAGATTTGAAATCTTATTTACCTTTCGAGAAAGTTTCAGAGATTTTTTGTAATTCTATTCAATGGTTTGATTTTGAAAATAAAAAAAATAAAATTGATTTTATTGTAAATTCTTTTTTGATACCTAATCAAAATGCTCTTATGAGTAATAATGTATATGATATTGAATATATTGAAAGGGTTAATCCTTTTGTATCGCAAAGATTTTTTGATTTATGTAATGGTATATCTGAGTATTTATGTGAAAACAATTTTATTGAAAAATATGTGTTGAAAGAATTTGCTAAAACTAAAGGATTTTATTCTTTGAGCATGAGGTCTTCGAGGGATTTTGATTATAGAGGCGATTTGAATTATTCAGAGAGTTTTGAAAAATATATTATTGATAATGTTAATTTGTTTGAACTTTTTGATAATTATAAATTTCTTAGTAATTTGAATAGTTTTTCAAAAGATACAAAAATTAAATTATCAATTTTTCTTAAAATTTTAAAAGATTTTTCATTGGGAAATAAATAAAAAAAAGTTTAAATAAAAAAAAGTTTTAGGGGTTTAAGGGGTTTGAGGGGTTGAGAGCGAGAGCGTGAAGTGGTTAAAGATAATAGTGAAAAAAAGCGTGAGAGAGTGAAGGGGTGAAATAGGAAAATGCTGTCATCCCGGTACTATTCTGAGCCGGGATCTGTTTTTGTTTTTAACGCACTAACAGCTTTAGCTGAGCTAACTGTATTTACTCGTTCACTATTCGCAGGCTTGTAAAGTTAGGGGTTTGAGGGTATAAAAAGTTAAAGTTGTGTTGATGTACTTTTCGGCTTATATAATTTTTTAATTATTTTTTTGATTTAAGCTTAAAATCCTGTATAATATTTATTATTTAAAGAATTCTGGAGGGGATTTAATGAAAAAGATTAATTTTGTTTTTGGTATACATAATCATCAACCAGTTGGGAATTTTGATTTTGTATTCGAACATGCCTACAATCATTCATATAAACCTTTTATTGATACATTACTTAAATTTCCTCATATGAAAGCTAATATTCACTTTACCGGAATTCTTCTTGAATGGATATATATAAATAGAAATGAATTTTTTGCAAAATTAAAAACACTTATTAAAAATGAACAAATTGAAATATTAACAGGTGGATTTTATGAACCAATAATGTCTATAATTCCTTATGAAGACAGAATTGGTCAAATAAAAAAACAGACTGAATTTATCAATAAGACTCTTGATTATAATCCTACTGGTATGTGGCTTGCCGAAAGAGTTTGGGAACAGGGAATTGTTGGTGCTCTTGTTGATTCTGGTATTAAATATGTTGTTCTTGATGATTCTCATTTTATGTCAGTTGGAGTAAATCCTGAAAAATTAAAAGGTTACTTTACAACTGAAGATCAGGGTAAAATGCTTAAATTAGTACCTATAGATAAAAAATCAAGATATCTTATACCATTTTCTCCGCATGAAGATATAATGAAATATTTTCTTGAAAGTGCTGATGAATCCGGTAATACTTTTTTAACTAGTGCAGATGATGGTGAAAAATTTGGAGAATGGCCGGGAACTTATAATAGTGTTTATGAAAAAGGTTGGTTAAAAGATTTTTTCCAACTTTTATATGATAATAAAGATTGGATAAATGTTAGAACATTTTCTGATTATACAGAAAACTTTAAATCAAATGGTCTTATATATCTTAACAATGCAAGTTATTCAGAAATGATGGAATGGGCTCTTCCTGCTAATATGCAAGAAGATCTTGCAGTTTATAAAGAAGATTTTAAAAAGAAAGGTCTTGAAAATAAATTTCAGCTTTATTTTGGTAAAGGGTATTTTAGGAATTTTCAATTTAAATATCCTGAATCAAATTCAATGCACAAAAAAATGCTTTATGTACACGAAAAAGTTTATGAAATGCCTGAAGGTAAATATAAGAATCAGGCTCTTGACCATTTATGGGCAGGTCAATGTAATTGTCCGTATTGGCACGGTGTTTTTGGCGGTCTTTATTTACCTCATTTAAGACATGCAATTTATGAAAATCTCATTCAGGCTGAAAAACTAGCTGATATTAGTAATAAAAAAGATAATTTATCTAAAATTGAAAAAAGAGATATTAATCTTGATGGTAATGATGAAATTATTATGAATAACAGATTTATAAGTCTTTATTTTGATATTGAAAAAGGTGGAGCTATTTTTGAGGAAGATATTAAAGAAATTAATTATAATCTTCTTAATACACTTTCAAGATATGAAGAATTTTATCATAAAAAACTAAAAAAACTTATTGAACAAGGTAAAATTTCCTATGATGCAACTGATTCAGAAGATAAAGTTGTTGTTAAAGAAGCCGGACTTGAGAATTTACTTTGTTTTGATTGGTATAAGAGAATGTCTCTTATTGATCATTTTTTTCATAGTGATACAGATGTAAATAAAATAATGAATCTTAAATATGGTGAACAGGGTGATTTTGTAATCGAACCTTATTCTTATGATATTTATGTTGATAATTCTGGTAATCAAAATCTGAAACTTTCAAGAAATGGTGGAGTTTGGGTTGATGGTTTTTTTGAAAAAATAAAAGTTACTAAAAATATATTATTAAAAGATAGAGCAATTGTTATTGATTATTCAATTAAAAATCTTTCAAATAAAAAATTGGATTTATGGCATGGTGTTGAGTTTATTCTTTCTATGCTTGGTGGTCATGCAGAAGATAGATTTTATACTGTAGATGGTAAAAAAACTGAAAATTATTATGCAGATGCTATATTGACATTAGAGGAAAAAAATGAGATAACAATGAATGATACTTATAATAATTATAGTTATGAATTTAATACTGATAATTATATAAATATATGGACTTATCCGCTTCAGACAGTATCACTTTCAGAAGCTGGATTTGAAAAAAACTATCAATCAAGTGTAATTTTGTTTAATCAAAAATTTAGTATTGATATAGATGAAAAACATAATTTTAGGATTACAAAAAATATTATAAAAATATAGTGTGGCTAAATGAAAAGTTTAAAATTAAAAATTAAAAATAAACTAGGAATTCACGCTCGACCTGCTTCTATGATTGTTGATGCAGCAATGAAACATAGTGGCAATATTAAACTTATTGCAAATGGTATTGTTGCTGATGCAAAAAGTATTCTTAGTATTATGATGCTTGCTGCTGAATGTGGAACTGAGATTGAAATAACTGCTGAAAACAACTCTGATGATGATAAAGCTGCTGATGATATAAAAAATCTTTTTGAAAGAAAATTTGATGAGGATTAACAGTGAAATTTAAAGGTATTCCTGTATCTGATGGTTTAGCAGTTGGAAAATGTAAAATTTTTCTTGCTGATGTAGATTGTGAGATATATTCAATAGATAATGTAATAAGAGAACAACGAAGATTCAAAACTTGTGTTGCAAAAGTAAAAAAAGAACTTCTAGAAACTATTGAAGCTATTGAAAAAGGTGATAGATTAAATGGAGATGAAGCAAATATCTTTAAAGCACATATTCAAATTCTCGAAGATCCACTTTTTTATAATGAAATATTCAATAGAATAAAAATAATAAAAAAAAATGTCGAATCTGTTATAAATGTAGTTGTTAAAGAATTAACCGATAAATTTGAAAAATCTGGCAATGAAGTTTTAGCTGAAAGAACGGTTGATATAAAAGATTTAGGTTATAGAATTATTTCTCGATTAACACATAAACAACCATTAAAGATAAAAGATCTTGATGGTACAATTATAATCGCAAAAGAACTTACTCCTACACAGCTTTTACATCTTGCTTCAGAAGGTGTAGCTGGTATATGCACAGAAAAAGGTGGTATTACATCTCATGTTGCGATTTTATCAAGATCGCTTGATATTCCTGCATTGTCAGGAGTTAAAAATATTGTAGAGTATTTAGGTGATGGAGAATATATTGTTATTGATACAGAAGAAAACGAAATTCTTTTTAATCTTTCTGATAAAGAACTTGATAAATATGTATTTTTGAGAAGACAGTATCAAAAAATGATAAAAAAAAGAAGAGCTACTAAAAAACTTAGTTCAGTAACCAAAGATGGTAAAAAGATAAATCTTGCTGCAAATCTTTCACTTATTGAAGAAGTTCAGAAAATGAAAGAATATGGTGTGAACAATGTAGGTCTTTATAGAACTGAATTTCTTTTTATGGATAGAGAAGATATTCCAAGCGAAGAAGAGCAATTTAGACATTATAAAAAGCTTGGTGATTCTTTTAAAGGAGATTATCTTGTAATAAGGACTTTAGATGCTGGCGGAGATAAAAATATTTCATCTATTAATAATATACATGAAGAAAATAATCCGTTTCTTGGTTGGCGTGGAATTAGAATATGTCTTGATAAAAAAGAAGTTTTTAAAACTCAACTTAAAGCGATTTTAAGAGCTGCTGCTTTTTCAAATATAATGTTGCTTTATCCTATGATAAATTCATCAGAACAATATGAAAAAATTATGGAAATATTTGATGAATGTGTTTTTGAATTAAAAAAAACAAAAACAGTATTTAATGAAGAAATAAAAAAAGGTATTCTTGTTGAAATACCTTCTGCTGCATATTATATGGATTATTTTTCACAAAAAATTGATTTTTTTAGTATTGGTACAAATGATATGCTTCAGTTTTTACTTGCAGTTGATAGAACAAATGATAAGATATCAAATATGTATTCATGGTATAATAAAGCATTATTCAGTATTATGAATGAAATAGTAACAAAAGCTACAAAATATAATAAAAAAGTACAGGTTTGTGGAGAAATCGCTTCAGATCCTTTATGTCTTCCGGTACTTATCGGACTGGGAATTCACTCTTTATCAATGGTTCCTTCAGCTATACCTAAAATAAAACTGCTTTTGAGAAGTTTTTCTGTCGATGAGTGTAAAGAGATAACAAACACTGTATTGAATATGGATAGAGACACAGAAATTAAAAGTTTTCTTTCCGGAAGATTCAAGGAATTCATGGGGAGGGAGGAATTAATAAATGAAATGTCCGAAATGTGGGAAGGAAAATAAAGATAAAGATAAATTCTGCATTGGTTGCGGAGCTGATCTTGCAGTTAAAAACAATAGTCAGGATTTTGATTTTGATTTTGATTTTGATATAGATCTTGATGAAATTGTCAGTACAAAACCTGATAAATCTTTTACTAAAAGTGAAAATGATGATTTAGACTCACTTTTTTCTGATGATGATTTTTTTGAAGAAATAAGCGAACCAATAGATTCTAGTGTTTCAAATAAAGAATTTAATTCAGACAATTTCTCGATTGAACTTGATGGACAAACAACCGAAGATGATGATGAAATATTTAGAGAACTCCTTGATAGCGGAGATGATAAAACTGAAGATGATAAAGAAAAAAGTATTCAAAAATCTATCAAAACCCCCGAAGAAGATGAAATTTTAGATGTTACAATAAATGATGATATAGAAATTGATCTTGATTCTTTTTTTAATGAAGAAAAAACTTCAAAACCAACAAAAACCGTTGAAAAAAAACAGATTGATAATGAAGTTGAATCAAGTTTTTCAGAATTTGAAGATTTTGCAAGCTCATTTTCAGAAAACTTGGAAAAAGAACTTTCTTTTAATGTAGAAGAAAACATTAACTCCTTTGATGATATAAAAACAACTAAACAGGTTAAAAAACCTGTAAAATCCGATAAAACAAAAGATAATTTTGAAAAACATCCTGAAAAAAAAATAAAAGCAATCGAAAAAGAACTTATGGAATTTGAACAATCTTCTAATGTTAAAGATATAAGTTTATCAGATGAAGGTGTTATTGAAGATTATGAAGATCTACTACCACCTATTAAAGAAAATATTATTTCAAAACATTATGATGATGAATATGAAGATTTATTACCTCCTAAAAAAGAAGATAATAAAGTATTACCTCCAAAAAAAGAAGTATTATCAGGACTTGAATTTGAAGATGAGATAATAAATTCAGAATCAACAGGAATAGATATACTTGATGAATCTTTTGAAGAAGATTATAGTATTGATAAAGAAGAAGAATATACTGTTGATGAAAATTATTCTGAAGTAAAACAAGAAAGAGAGATTATTGAAAATAAAGAAACAATTAAAACTAATAAATCCAAAACTATAGCTAATAGTTTTGATGATAATTCTAAAAATATAGATAATAATCAAAACTATAGCAAAGATATACCACTTCTTCAAAGAATAAAAAGCAGACTTGTTAAAGAGCAAAATGAATTTGATGATAAAACTAAAAAAGAAGAAATTAAAGATAATGTAAAAAAATCAGAAAAAGTTGAAAAAATAGAAAAAAGTGAACAAATCAGAAGACTTATTGAAAAACTTAAAAAAACTCCTGGAGAAGATGAAAAATTCAGGATTATCGAAGAGTTAGGTGAGTTAAAAGCTTCAGAAAGTGTTGAACTTCTTGGAGAAATGCTTAAAGAATCATCTAAAGATCTTAAAGAAATAATTGTTGATACATTAGGTAAAATAGCAGACAATAAAGCTGTTGAACCATTGATATCATTATTATCTTTAGAATCAGATGAAGATATATGTTATCTTACAATTCGAAGTCTTGGAATTTTAAAAGATGATAAAGCTGTTGAGATTTTAATTCAAGCTCTTGAAAATACAAATGAAGATTTAGTTTATATAGCAGCAGAATCACTTGGAAAAATCGGGTCAGAAAAAGCAACCACAACTCTTACAAAACTTCTTAGAGAAAATAATGAAGATTTAAGATATATTGCTGCAAAATCTTTGTCAGAAATCAAAGATATAAGAGCTGAAAAGCATCTTATTGACGCAATGAAAGATATGAATGATGATGTAAGAATGGTTTCTGCTAAGGGACTCGGAAATCTTAAGTCAAAACTATCTGTAGAACAGCTTATTGGACTTCTTTCTGATCAAAATGATTCTGTAAGGATAAATGCAATATGGGCTTTAGGAGAAATTGCAGAAGATATAGCAGTATCACCACTTATTTCATTATTAAATGATTTTAACGAATATATTAGAAAAGCATGTTGTATTGCTTTAGGTAAATTAAAACAAAGTATTGCAGTAGATTCACTTGTAGATTCATTAAAAGATCCTAATATTGAAGTAAGAAAAAAAGCAGCTTGGGCATTAGGGGAAATAGGAGCTATTTCTTCAATAAAACCTTTGCTTGCTTCAGCTCATGATACAGTAGATGATGAATTAAGAATAGAATCAGTCAAAGCCTTGGGAAAACTTAAAGCTGAAGAAACAGCAGAACCATTAATTGAAATGATTGATGATAAAAATGAAAGAATAAGACAGATAATTGTATCTTCCTTAGGTGAAATAGGTAATGAATTATGTGTTGAAGCTCTTATGGAACTTATACAAGATCCAAATGAAGAAGTTAGAATAGAAGTTGCTAACGCATTTGGACTAATAAGAAATCCAAAAGCTATAGAAAAAATGATAGAAATGCTATATGATGAATCTGATGAAGTATCGGATAAAGCGATGGATTCACTTGTTAAATTAAAAAAATTCTCAGTTATTCCATTACAAAACAAATTAAATATACTTGATAAAAGAGTTTTGGAAAAAATAATATTAATTTTAGGTGAAATCGGTGATGCAAGATCTATTCTTCCACTTCTTAAAATTGTAAATCGTGAATTAGAAGAAGTTAGAGAAGCAATTATTTTATCTGTATTAAAAATTGATAAAAAAGTTATGGAATCTGATTATATGATACCTGCACTAAAAGAAAGTTATGCATGGATAAGATATGAAATTGCAAAAGTATTTGGAAAACTTCAACTTGATAACATTAATGAACTTTTAATATCAATTTTAAAAGATACAATAGTAAATAGTGATTTTGCTAATATATTAACATTAGGTCAGGAAGAAGTTGTTGAAATATCAAGAGAAGCTTTAAATGCTTTAAGAAAAAACACTGTAGAACTCATTGGCAGATATGGTAATGAATTTATGGTTGATGATATAATAACACTTCTTGAAAAAGCTGATAGAGAATTAAAACATTGGTGTGCAGTTGCTTTAGGTGAATTAGGAAATACTAAAGCAATAGAAGTACTTGTTGAACTTCTTGAAGAAATTGATAGCGGAGTTCATCATTCTGATATAACTCAGGCTCTTATGAAGATTAATGATAGAAAGATTATAAGATTACTTGTTGAAAAACTTCATAAAGAAAATATTTACAAAACTGGCATAATTTATGCACTTGGTGAATTTAGAGATGTTCAAGCAATAGATCCACTTGTAAAACATCTTAGAAATTCAGATGAAAAAATACGTGAAATAACAGTTGAAGCATTAGGTAAAATTGGCTCTGGAATGGCTGTTGAACCATTAACAAAAGTATTGAAAGATCATAATGAAGGTGTGAGATTAACAATTGTTAAGACTTTAGGGGAACTTCAAGATCCAAGAGCAGTAGATTCACTTGCATCAGTATTAAGAGATGGAAATGAAGATGTAAGAATTGAAACTGTAAAATCTCTTGCAAAAATTAAAGATCATAGAGTAGTTAATATATTTATATCTAATGTAAAAGATCCTTCATCAAATGTAAGAACTCAGATACTTTCAGAATTTGCTAATCTTAAAGATGAAAGAGCAACGGATACAATTATAAAATGTCTTACAGATAATGATAGTTCTGTAAGAGAAATGGCAGTTGAAGCATTAGGTGAAATTGGCAATGTATCATCAATTGTACCACTTTGTTTAGCTTATTCAGATTCAAATGTATGGGTAAAAAACAAAGTATTTGAAACGTTCAAAAAATTTGAATTAAAAGCAATAATTCCACTAATAAATGCATTAAAAGATGAAGAAGAAATAGTAAGATTAAATTCTTCTGATATTTTGTCAAAATTAAATTATATAGAAACAGTTGAGCCATTAGTTGAAAGAATAATGGATAGAAATAGATATATTAGAGAAAACGGAGCATTTGTACTTGGTGAAATCGGTTCAAGTGAAGCTGTTGAATCATTAATTGAACTTCTTGAAGATAGAATAAAACAGGTTAGAGAACAGTCTGCTATTGCATTAGGTAAAATTGGAGATATTAGAGCTCTTCATATACTTAAAAAAGCAAGATATGATCAATATAAAGCAGTTAGAGAAGCAGCAGAAGAAGCAATAGAAAAAATATATAAAGTCAATGGACTTTAAAGACAGGTTCAGAGCTGTAAGAAGAGAAGTGGTGAATGGTGAAATAGTGAGAGGGTTAAAACCCTACAAACCATAAAACAAGGTATGAAGAAGCGTATTTGAGTACCTGAGTACTAGTG
>Ga0265293_10005478_pt1 | contig 21137 bp, 17 predicted proteins | sample Munlanlewell138R_FD_192505 | JGI IMG/M metagenome (GOLD analysis project Ga0265293, IMG submission 192505) | Leachate microbial communities from a municipal landfill in Southern Ontario, Canada - Leachate well 138R | ecosystem: Engineered > Solid waste > Landfill > Unclassified | place: Canada... | reverse complement strand
AGAGAACAGAAAAAGGTGGTTAGTAGTAAAAGCCTCACTCCCAACCCCTCTCCAAAGGAGAGGGGAGTTTTACCCTGAGGTACTTGTGTTGTGTGTATTGTTTTGTTCATCATTTTTTTTGTTTTAACTGTTTGTTGAGATCCCTCGTTACCTCGGGATGACAGGGTGTTGTATATTGTTTTGTTCATAATTTCTTGGGTTTTAGGTGTATAATTTTAATGCTATCACTAATGATAAATTAATTTATAGCTGCAATATATAAAACTTTAACAAGCCAATCAATAGGTAAACTACCTATATTTGAGTCTTTTGACTGGGAACGTAGTTAAAGTTATGTTAAAAAAACAGAAAAGGAAGTGAAGTCAAAAGTTTATTTCATTATAAAGACATATAGTGTATTGTTTTATAAGTAATGAAAAAAACAATTTTTAAACGATTTCATCAAGGTCGATTATTCCGATTTTTGTACCATATAATATAGCGGGAATGATTTCCACCAGAGTTCGATTGTTCTCTTGGATTCATATCACTGATTATTAGAGTCGCAAGTAACGGAAAGTGTTTTTTTATAAACCTTCCAATAAATGGCAATCTACTTCATCTTTTTGATGGATTCACTCATTTATTGAAATATGAATTTCAATTTTATAATCGAACTCAGGTTTTAAAGTCATTTTGTGTATTCTTTCTCTTATTGAATACTTAGGTTCAATCTTTCAGATCAGGTTTGTCTTCCAATGATATTTTTTCAAGATTCGATAATGCTCTGACTATAAAAAAAACGCTCGCACAAATTGTGCGAGCGTTTTTTTGTATATTAATGATGTCCTCCATCTTTTTCACCTTCTCTAAGTGGTGTTGTCTGCGGTACAAAGTCTTCTTCATAGCCTGGTTTTGAGTAATCATAAGGCCAACGGTGTACTTCTGGAATTTCTCCCGGCCAGTTTCCGTGAATATGTTCTACTGGAGTAGTCCATTCTAGAGTGGTAGCTCTCCATGGGTTTTGAGGTGCTTTCTTTCCGTAGAACATACTGTAGAAGAAGTTCCACAAGAATAGAATTTGGAAAGAAGCTCCAACCAATGCAAACATTGTAATGATGATGTTTACGTCAACCATATCGTCAAACATTGGGAATGCCGAGTTGGTGTAGTAACGTCTTGGAAGTCCTGCCATACCAATAAAGTGCATCGGTAAGAATACTCCATAAGCACACACAGCGGTTACCCAGAAGTGAATGTAGCCCAAGTTCTTGTTCATCATACGTCCAAACATTTTTGGATACCAGTGGTAAATTCCTGCAAACATTCCGTAAAGAGCAGATATACCCATTACTAAGTGGAAGTGAGCTACTACGAAATAAGTATCGTGTACGTTGATGTCCAAAGTAGAGTCTCCCAAAATAATACCTGTTAAACCACCTGCAATAAACGTTGAAACGAAGCCAATACTAAACAACATAGACGTGTTCATTTGTAAGTTTCCTTTCCAAAGTGTGGTAATGTAGTTGAAGGCTTTTACTGCAGAAGGAATTGCAATCAATAGGGTAGTAAAGGTAAACACCGATCCAAGGAATGGATTCATTCCTGATACGAACATATGGTGTCCCCAAACGATGGTTGATAAAAATGCAATAGCTAAAAGTGAGGTAATCATAGCGCGGTAACCGAAAATAGGTTTACGAGCATTAGCAGAGATTACTTCAGAGGTAATACCCATCGCAGGTAAAATTACTAAATATACTTCAGGGTGACCTAAGAACCAGAACAAGTGTTCAAACAATACAGGAGAACCTCCTTGATAATGTAAAACTTCTCCAGCAATATATATATCTGATAAGAAGAACGAAGTTCCGAAACTTCTGTCCATAATTAGTAACAAAGCAGCTGATAATAAAACCGGGAACGATACGATACCTACAATTGCGGTAACAAACAACGCCCAAATAGTCAACGGCATACGTGTCATTGTCATTCCTTTTGTTCTAAGGTTCAAGATGGTAACAACGTAGTTCAATGAACCCATTAATGATTGAGCGATAAACAATGCCATCGAAATCAACCAAAGTGTCATCCCAGTACCAGAACCTGGTATCGCTTCAGGTACAGCAGATAGGGGAGGATAAATCGTCCAACCTGCCGATGCGGGACCTGATTCTACAAACAAGGAAGATAACATGATAACGCAAGAAATAAAGAAAATCCAGTACGACAACATGTTGATGAAACCAGATGCCATATCTCTTGCACCCAGTTGTAATGGGATTAACAAGTTAGAAAATGTTCCAGATAATCCAGCAGTCAATACAAAGAAAACCATGATGGTTCCGTGAATGGTAACCAAGGCTAAATAAATATCATTTCGCATCACACCTCCTGGAGCAAACTCGTCTCCAAGTAGCCAAGAGAAAATTCTGAAAGATTCTTCTGGCCATGCGATTTGAATACGGAATAATAATGACATCACAATACCAATGACTCCCATGATAACTCCTGTAATCAGGAATTGTTTGGCAATCATTTTGTGATCGGTACTAAAGATGTACTTTGTGATAAAAGTCTCTTTATGATGATGATCATGTGCATGATCGTGAGTTAAATCGTGTCCTAATGCTGACATATTAATAATTTTTATTGGTAAAAAACAAATTATTTAATTATTTGGGCAACTATTGCAGTTGAATCTACTACAATTTCTGTGTCTGGAGTTAAAACCTCGATTTCAACTTCTGGAGCTGCTTCTGGTGCTTTCTCATCAGCAACTTGTTTGCCTAATCTTGGTTGTTCTTTCAACCAGCTCTCGAACTCTTCTGGAGTTTCTACAATCACCTTCGCTTGCATATTGTAGTGTGAACGTCCACAAATTTTGTTACATAATAATACGTAATCAAATGCATAAGGTGCCAATGCTTCTTCGCCTTTTAAAGCCAGTTCTTTGCTTCGTTTTTGGCGAACATCGTTGATTTTATTCACTTTGTCAACAATATTTTCACGCTCTCTCATTTCAGCTGTTGTTACAGATGGTGTCATGATGAATTGAGTAACCATTCCAGGAACAGTATTCATCTGTGCACGGAAGTGAGGGAAATAAGCCGAGTGTAATACGTCTTGAGAACGCATTTTCATAACTACTTTTTTACCTACAGGTAAACGAAGCTCTTTAGACATTACATCGTCTTGTGCGTTCGGATCCGACATGTCAACACCCACAACGTTAATTCCTTCAATGAAGCGTACGTTTGCTTTACCCAAAACGTTGTCGTCACCACCGTAGCGGAAATCCCAACCAAATTGTTTTGCATAAACTTCAACGTATAAAACTTCTTCTTCTTCGTCATAGTTCATTATGCCGTTCCATACCCACAATCCGTATAATATTAAACCAGACAATACAATTACAGGAATGATGGTCCAAATGAACTCTAATTTGTCGTTATCTGCATAGAATACTGCTTTTCTGCCTTTGTTACCACGGTAAGCGAATGCAAAATAATGCAATAGAAACTGTGTAACTGTTTGTACGAAAAAGATAACCCCTAAGGTAATCCACATTAGAGTGTCTACATCTTTTCCGTGCTCCGAAGCAGAGTCACTTAGTAATGGCATATAACCCCATTTTACACAACAGTAAATGGTAAGTATATAGATGAATGCCAAGAAACCGAACATCAAGTATCCGTTGATATTGTTGTCTTTATCTGTAGCTACTTCGGACAAGTATTCTTGTCCTGGTTGATATTTACTTTGCGTTAAATCAAAGATTTTTGTCAATTGCCAAATTGCAATTCCCAACAATGCTACAATAACTATTGTTAATAAACCCGTCATTTGTTTATTACTTTAAATATTAATATTGAAAATGTTTACTTTCTTCCATCAATGGATTGTTCTTCACCATCAAAGGTGCTTTTGTCATTGCAGAGAAACCTACAAATATAAACAAACCTCCAAAGAATAGAATAGAACCAATCTCAGCCGCTCCGATAAACCATGATGCTCCTACAGTACCTGGCATAATCATAACGAAGAAATCAATATAGTGTCCTACAATAATAAGGATACCTGCCATGATGATGATCCAAGGCAAACGTTTGAAGTCTGTGTTTAAAAGAAGCAATACTGGTAACAAGAAGTTTAATAAAAGCATTCCAAAGAACAAGATGTTGTACTCTTCTATACGGAAGATGAAATAAGTAACTTCTTCCGGAATATTTGAGTACCACTGTAACATGAATTGTGAGAACCACAAGTACGTCCAGAAAATAGATAAACCAAACATGTATTTAGCCAAATCGTGGATGTGTGAATCATTTACATACTCCAAATAACCTCTGCTTTTTAAATACAAAGTTGCTAAAGCTATAATGGTGATCGCTGTTACAAAGAACGATGCAAAAACATACCATCCAAATAGGGTAGAGTACCAGTGCGTGTCTATAGACATGATCCAATCCCAAGACATGATAGATTCAGTTACGATAAAGAATACTAGGTAGCCAGATGCTAACTTGAAGTTCTTTTTGTAGTAAGTTACATCTCCTGATTCGTCTAATGCAATAGAGTTTTTACGAGATAAATATCTAAAGATGTTCCAACCTGCTAAGAAGATAACTGCTCTTATTAGGAAGAAAGGGATATTTAAATAAGCTGTTTTACCTTGAATAATTGGGTCTTCTGCAACTACGCTTTCATCCATCCATATGAATAAATGGTTAAGTTCTGCAGAGCTGATTACTAATAGGATGAAAAATAAAATAGATCCTGGTAATAAGTAAGCAGAAAGACCTTCCATTACTCTAAATAATACAGGAGACCATCCTGCTGATGCAGCGTATTGAATCTGATTAAAGGTAAACACACCTAAAGAGACCAACATGAAGAAAATACATCCTACGTAAACTGCGGCCCAAGGTTTGTTTTGCATTTGATGCAATACGTGTTCCAAGTGTTTTTGGTGTGCACCATCATCAACTGTCTCGTGAGAGGCAGCGTGTGCATCATGAGCACCGTGACCGTGGTGCTGTTCCGTTAAAAGAATCTCGACCTCTTCAGTTGTTGTAGGTGCAGATAGGAAGCCATAGGCAATTCCCAACAGTCCTAAGATCATTAGAACGAAAGAAAAGGTTTTTAATTTGCTAGAAAATGTGTACATATCTAAACTTTTCAAATAAGTTTTACAATTATAATTCAGAATTCAGTTTAATCACATAATGAGTAACCAACCATCTTTCGTGTTGAGACATTTGGTTTTTATGTGATCCCATTGAATTCAATCCATGAGTAATTACGTGGTAAATACCGCCCTCAGATAATTCACGATCTGCATAGCTAGGTACCCCCAAGAATTTTTCTCTTTTAACTAAATTACCTTTTCCGTCACCTTTATCTCCGTGGCAAATTGCACAATAAATGGTGTATAAAGCTTTCGCCTCGTTTAAATCACTTTCCGTAATGCTTTCTAAAGGCGATTTCAATTCAACTTTCGCCAATGCCAAACCTTCCGGTGTGTTGTCATATTCATCAGGCTCAAAACCGCGAGGTACTGTGCCCTCTACAGGTTTTTGAGCTGTAATTCCATTGTTAAATGCGTTGGATTCTGCATAAGTTTCATAGGCAACAGACTCATACATATCAGGGAATAACTGATAGTTTGGTTTCTCCTTGTTGAAACAAGAGGTAGCCATGGTCGATACGCCCACTAACGCAACTATTTTATATAAAGTCTTCATTCTACTACTATTGTTTATCGATTACTTTAACTTCTACTGCTCCAGTATTTTTAAAGAATGTTACAGCTTCGTCTTCGTCTCCTTTTAATGCCACTTCCATTAAAAAGTGGTCGTCTGTTGTTCTTACATCAGGATTTTCAGCTTTTTTAAAAGGCCATAATTTACTTCTCATATAGAAAGTAATTACCATCAAGTGGGCAGCAAAGAAAACAGTCATCTCAAACATAACCGGAATGAATGCCGGCATATTTTGAATGAAGCTGAAACTTGGTTTTCCACCAATATCTTGTGGCCAATCTTGAATCATGATATAATTCAACATGAAGGTCGCAAAACCCAAACCACATAATCCGTAAAGAAATGAACAGATTGCTAAGCGGGTGGGAGCTAATCCCAATGCTTTATCCAAACCGTGTACAGGAAAAGGTGTATAAACCTCTTCGATATGATGATGAGCTTCTCGGGTTGCTTTTACTGCATCCATTAATACATCATCATCATTGTATAATACGTGCAAAACTTTTGTACTCATAATATATTAGTGATTATGTGAATCGTTTTCGTTTTCTCTCTGTCTTTTGTAATTGCTACCAGAAGTTTTCAAAATAGTTTTAACCTCTGCTTGAGAAATTACAGGGAAACTTCTAGCGTATAGTAAAAATAATACAAAGAAGAATCCGATTGTACCGATGTAGAATCCAGCGTCAACAAATGTTGGTTGGAACATTGCCCAAGCTGAAGGCAAATAATCACGGTGCAATGATGTGGCAATAATTACAAAACGTTCAAACCACATTCCAATGTTTACTATTATCGAGATGATAAAAGATGCCATAATGGAAGTACGGATTTTCTTGAACCACATAACTTGTGGAGAAATTACGTTACAAGTCATCATCGCCCAATATGCCCACCAGTAAGGTCCAGTTGCTCTGTTTAAGAAAGCATATTGTTCGTATTCAACTCCTGAATACCATGCTACCCAAAGCTCACTGATATAAGCAATACCAACAATCGAACCAGTAATCATAATAATGATGTTCATCAATTCGATGTGTTGAATAGTGATGTAGTCTTCTAGACTCACTACTTTACGCATGATAATCAATAATGTGTTTACCATAGCGAAACCAGAGAAAATTGCACCAGCAACGAAATACGGAGGTAAAATGGTGGTGTGCCATCCTGGTATTACTGAGGTAGCAAAGTCAAACGATACGATGGTGTGAACCGAAAGTACCAAAGGTGTAGCCAAACCAGCCAATACTAATGAGACTTCTTCAAAACGTTGCCAGTCTTTGGCACGTCCAGACCATCCGAATGATAAAATTGAATAAACTCTTTTTGCAAACGGTGTTTTCGCACGGTCACGTATCATAGCGAAATCTGGTAATAAACCTGTCCACCAGAAAACTAATGATACAGATAAATAAGTTGAAATCGCAAATACGTCCCATAATAATGGTGAGTTAAAGTTAACCCAAAGCGATCCAAATTGATTCGGCATAGGTAGTACCCAAAAAGCCAACCAAGGACGCCCCATGTGAATGACAGGGAACAAGCCTGCTTGAACTACCGAGAAAATGGTCATTGCTTCCGCTGAACGGTTAATGGCCATTCTCCATTTTTGTCGGAATAATAATAATACGGCTGAAATAAGTGTACCAGCGTGACCGATACCTACCCACCAAACAAAGTTGGTAATGTCCCATGCCCAACCAATTGTTTTATTTAATCCCCAAGTACCAATACCTGTGGTGATGGTATAAACAATACAACCAACTCCCCAAAGGAATGCAGCTAAGGCAATTGTGAAAACTGTCCACCATTGCTTATTGGCACGCGTTTCTACAGGTCTAGCAACATCTACCGTTACATCGTGATAAGTTTTATCACCAAGAACTAAAGGTTTTCTAATGGGTGCTTCGTAATGTGACGACATAATCCTTATATAATGTTTCTAATTAATACTCTACTTATACATTTCTAACTTTAACATGGTAGAAGACATTTGGTTGCGTACCAATATGCTCCAGTAAATGATATCTTCTGTCGTCCTCATACAATTTAGCAACTTCAGATTCCTTGTCGTTTACATCTCCAAATACCATGGCTCCAGAAGAACACGCTGCCGAACACGCAACTTCAAATTCGTTGGTATTGACCTGTCTTCCTTCTTTTTTTGCTTTTAATATTGTAGCTTGAGTCATTTGGATACATAATGAACACTTTTCCATTACTCCTCGTGAACGTACACTTACGTCTGGATTCAACACCATACGACCTAAGTCATCATTCATGTTATAATCAAACGCAGGGTTTTGTGCATACAAGAACCAGTTGAAACGACGTACTTTGTATGGGCAGTTATTTGCGCAATAACGAGTACCTACACAACGGTTATATGCCATGTGGTTTTGACCTTGACGACCATGTGATGTAGCTGCAACAGGGCAAACTGTTTCACAAGGCGCGTGGTTACAATGCTGACACATTACAGGTTGGAAAGCTACTTGCGGATTGTCTGCAGGATGCTCCAAATCCTTGTACATTTTATAGTTTTCGCTGAAACCTTTTGCTTGGTTTTTAGTATCTAAATCACCGGTAAAAGTATCTTCAGAAGAGTAGTATCTGTCTATGCGTAACCAATGCATATCACGGAATCTTCTAACTTCGTCTTTTCCAACTACTGGCACGTTGTTTTCTGCATGACATGCAATCACACAAGCTCCACATCCAGTACAAGAGTTCAAGTCAATTGAAAGGTTGAAATGATGACCTACTGAACGATCAAATGGTTCCCAAATATCAACAGTAGCTGCTTCAACCATTTGGTGGTCGATAGAAACCATTGGTTTCACGTTCCATTTTTTAACGTCTTGAGTGTTGAAAATTTCCAAGGTTGTATCTTTCACAATATCTCCTCTTCCCATTAGAGTATTGTGTAGCTGAATACAAGCAAATTCGTGCTCGCCAGAAGCTTTTTCAACAGTTACATTCTGTGTATTGTTGAAGTCATTGTACAATGCATACGCATTTACACCAACTTGCATTTCTTCTTTTAATGCTGATTTACGTCCGTAACCGAATGCCAAACCAACAGTTCCTTTAGCTTGACCAGGTTGGATAAAAGCAGGAACGTTTTCAAGAACTTTATTACCTACTTTCAAAGTAACATAAGAACCGTTTAAACCTCCGTTTGCTACGTTGTGGTTTTTAATACCTAATTCTTCAGCATCTAATCTTGATACAGTTACATAGTTATCCCAAGAAACACGGGTAAGTGGATCTGGAAACTCTTGTAACCAAGGGTTATTGGCTTGTTGACCGTCACCCATACCTACTTTACTGTAAAGTACCAATTCTAATCCAGATGCTTTTTTAGTTGAAGCTAAAGCTGCAGCTGCTCCACTGAAATTAGCAGTTGCTGTAAGGCTACCTTCAATTTCTGAAGCTGAGAATCCATCATGTATTAATTGATTCCAACTTTTACCATTGGTGTATTCAGAACCATTAGCTTTGATGTAATCGTAATAAGATTCAGATTTGTCTAACCAAGACATCAAGCATTCTTGGAATTGTTTTGTGTTAAACAAAGGACGAATTGTAGGTTGTGTAATTGAATAGTGTCCTTTTTTCATTTGAACATCACCCCACGACTCCAAATAATGAGGAGCGGCAGCAGCGATATGAGTCAAAGAAGCTGTTTCGTCTTCACGCTGAGAGAAAGCAACAGATAATTTTACCTTTTTCAATCCCTCTACAAAAGAAGCACTATCATAAAACGAATAAACTGGATTCACATCACTCATAATTAAGGTGTGAACATTACCAGCATTCATATCTTTTACTAGTTGTGAAACTTGTTTGTTGTTTCCTTTACGCACATATTTAGGTTGTGCTGGGTTAAACGCAACAGAGCTCAACGCCTCGTTGATCGCAAGTACCAATAATTGTGCATTTACATCGTCTAAACCTGAAACTAAAACTCCGTTTGAACCAGCAGATTTTAATTGTTGTGCAGCTTTAGTAATTTCTGCATCAGCAGCAGTAGCAGCAACACTAGTTGCATTTCCTGTGATGATGTTGTAGATTTTTACCAAAGCCAATTTTTGTTCAGCTACAGTTAAAGGAATGCGTTTGTCGGCATTTGCACCAGACAAAGACATATTCGCTTCAATTTGAATATGTTTAGACATTTTTCCGTTCTTAGGAACGCGACCTTTAGCATATTCACTGTCGTAGCCACCACCTTGCCAATCGCCAAGGAAATCAGCACCTACTGAAACAATCACATCGGCTTTACCAAAGTTGTAATCAGCCAAAGCGCGTTCTCCGTAAGCTTGTTCGTAAGCATCCAAAGCAGCGTCGGAACTTACAGCATCATAAGTGATGTGTTTTGCTCCAGGATAAGTTGCTTGGAATTCTTCGATTAATTTATGAGTTGACGGCGATGCCGTTGTATTAGTCAATAAAACGATTTGACCGTTTGCTTGAGATAAACTTCCTTTGATTTTTTTATCAACTTCGGCCCAAGTAGCAGCCTTATTGTCGATTTTTGGTTGTTTTAAACGCAAACTGTCGTACAAAGACAATACGGAAGCGTGTACACGTGCATTTGCACCTGTCAGCGCATTCTCCATAAAGTTATTCTCTACTTTGATAGGGCGACCTTCGCGTGTTTTGATCAACACATTGACGAAATCAAAACCATCTGCAATTGTAGTTGCATAATAATCCGCAACACCAGGAACAATTTCTTCCGGTTGGAATACATAAGGAATCGACTTTTTAACAGGTCCCTCACAAGCTGCTAAAGAAGCTGCAGCTGTAGAAAAACCAACGTATTTCAAAAAGTCTCTACGAGTTGTTGATGAAGAAGACAAAGCGTTTTTATCTCCAAGAAAGTCCTCTGTTGGAATTTCTTCAACAAACTCATTGTTTCTTAGCCTCTCAACAATAGAACTGTTCTCGTTAAGCTCCTCAACACTTTTCCAGTATTTTTTGTTTGATGCCATTGTATATATATATTAGCTTCTTAAATTATTATTAATAGTGACATTTACCACATTCTAAACCACCTAAATGCGCTGCTGTTAATTTCTCAACACCGTATTTTTTAGATAGCTCTTCGTGGATCTTCGCGTAGTATTCGTTGTTTTGAACGTTTACTTCAGTTTCGCGGTGACACTCCACACACCATCCCATAGTTAATGGAGAGTGTTGGCTCATGATTTCCATAGATTCAACTTTTCCGTGACATGTTTGACATTCCAATCCTGCAACAGTTACGTGCTGAGAGTGGTTGAAATATACAAAGTCAGGTAAATTGTGAATACGTACCCATTTTACAGGTTTTTCTTCACCTGTATATGATTGTGTTGCTGGATCCCATCCAACAGCTTCATAAATCTTTTGGATTTCTGCTGTATAGAAATCTTTACTGTAATCTACATACAATGAATCTGGGCTACCAGTAAATTCTGTAATGTTTTTGTGACAGTTCATACAAACACTCATAGAAGGAATACCCGAAGTTTTCGAAGTTCTTGCCGATGAGTGACAGTATTTACAATCGATTCCGTTCTCGCCAGCATGGATTTTGTGTGAGAAGTGAATAGGTTGTATAGGCTCGTAACCTTGGTCAACGCCTATTTGCATCATGTATCCAAATGCAAAATAAGCACCAGACAACAATAAGAAAAGTACCGAAGTAATAACCAAGAATTGGTTTCTAACAAAGGCTTTCCAAATTGGTAAAGTACGTTTTTCATTTACATTTAAATCGTGTTTTTCAGCGATCTTATTCAATACCCTCCTTACTAGGATAAGCATGATAACAAGCATTCCTAATACGATTACTAAGCCACCCAAAATAACCGTTTCAGGTATTCCGCCAGAGCCCGATGTATTTGCGCTACCAGTTGGTGTTGCAGCAACGGTTGGTTCAGGTTTTGGTTCCGAAGTATATGCGATAATGTTATCGATATCTTCGTCTGAAAGGTTAGGGAATGCGTTCATCGGAACCTTGTTCCAATCATTGAACAATTTGACAGCCGTAGCGTCTCCGGACTTAATTAGACCGGGGCTATCTTTAATCCACTTATGCAACCAATCGCTGTCGTAGCGATCTGCCATACCTCTAAGGGCTGGACCCGTTGCAGCGGCGTCCATTTTGTGACAAGCTGCACACTGTGAATTAAATAACTCTCTACCTTTTGCAGCGTCCTGTGCAAAAGACACCGAAGAGAAGGTTAGCATAAATGCTAAACACAAGAAAAGAATCCTTGAAAACGAAGTATGGTTACCCACTTTTTTCATAGTTAAGAATGATTATCAACTAAATTTATTTCTGTATTTCTGCTCTGTAACTAATACATAACATACTCTACCCTTTTTATAAACTCCGACAAAAATACAACAAACGAAGGACTAATTAAAGCTTAATAAACTGTAAAATATAATTTATAACAATTCTAAATAGCATGCGAACTTGCGAATCCGCAATTTTTTTTTAATTTTGTTTCAAATTTTACTCATTATGAATAAATTAAGAGATTTCAACTTTTTTGTTGTGTTTTTTTTAACAGTTTTTTCTCAATCAAATTCTTTCAGTCAAACAACGGTTGTACCTAACAAATCACAAGAAGTCATCGATCAGTTGATGGATCGAAAAATGAAACAAAACAACCAGTTTTCACTTTATACCAACTTTTCAATTCAATTGAAAAACGGAGATAAAGACGAAGTGGAACGGATGTATAAAGAGTTTATCGCTCAATATCCTGATGTGGATGCAACTATTATTTTTTCTAATCCAAAGTTTAAATTAATCGTAGGTAATTTTAAACATAAAATTGAAGCTGAACATTTATTACGAGCGATTCAACATCAATATTCTGGTGCTTTTGTGGTAAAGTTAGGTGGCTCGTAAACCTTTTTTTGATTATATTAACTTTTACCTCTGTATCTTTGCCGACAATTTAAATGTATATATATGAGTTGGATTTTATTGATTATCGGTGGCCTTTTTGAAGTGGCTTTTACTTATTGTATCGGAAGAGCAAATGCTGCTGAAGGGACAGAAAAATATTTATGGTATTTAGGTTTTTTGATCAGTGTATCTATAAGTATGGGACTGCTGATTAAAGCTGCAAAAGAATTGCCTTTAGGAACTGCTTATGCAGTTTGGAGTGGAATTGGAGCAGTTGGAACAGTTATTATTGGAATTCTCTTTTTTAAAGAGCCTACTGATTTTTGGAGGATTTTCTTTATCTTCACTTTAATAGGATCAATTGTAGGATTGAAAATGGTATCTTCAAATTAATCGTTTTAAGAATCATAAGATGAAGTTAATTTCAAAAAAGCACTTAGTATGATTTATTGTTTTGTAGAAAAATTCACTTCTCTGTTTTGATTTTTTTAGAAAAAAAAGTAGTCTTTAAGGAAGGATACTACAAACAAAAAAGTAAATACAATGAACGATTTTGGAGGATTGATTTTTTTGAAATCGATATTTATTTCTATAATAAATTAGAGGCTGTTCTAAAATTTAGACAGCCTCTACTTTTCTTTATATAGTCATAATTTCGTCTTCTTTCTCAGCGTAAACATCATCAATTTTTTTGATGTAAGCATCTGTTAGTTTCTGAACGCGTTCTTCTGCTTCTTTGCATATGTCTTCCGAAACTCCTTCTTTTTCTTGTTTTTTGATGTCGTTGTTTGCATCTTTACGTGCGTTACGTATAGATATTTTGGCATCTTCTGCTTCTGACTTTGCTTGTTTAGCCAAATCTCTTCTTCGCTCTTCGGTTAAAATAGGAATGTTAATCATGATTGTTTCTCCGTTGTTCATTGGATTTAAACCTAGGTTGGCAATCATAATTGCTTTTTCAATTGGTTGCAACATGTTTTTTTCCCAAGGAGTCACGCTCAAAGTTCTCGGATCAGGAACGTTGATGTTTGCAACTTGAGAAAGGGGTGTGGCAGAACCATAATAGTCTACAACAACACTACCCAACATTTGTGGGCTAGCTTTACCAGCTCTAATGTTTAATAGTGATTTGTTTAAGTGTATAATAGAAGCCTCCATGGATTCTTTTGCTTGGTCAATGATAAAGTTGATTTCTTCTGTCATAACTCTATATTTATTTTAATAAACAGTGGTGCCAATATTTTCACCTTGACACACTTTCAATAAATTATTTTCTTTGTTCATATCAAAAACTACAATCGGTAGATTGTTTTCTTGACTTAATGTAAACGCTGTAGTGTCCATTACGTTCAAGCCTTTGTTGAGCACATCTGCAAAAGTGATGTTTTCAAACTTTGTTGCCGTTGGATCTTTTTCTGGATCTGCTGTATAAACACCATCAACACGAGTTCCTTTTAGAATTACATCTGCGCCAACTTCAATTCCTCTCAAAACAGCTGCAGTGTCGGTTGTGAAGTAAGGATTACCAGTTCCAGCCCCAAAAATCACAATACGTCCTTTTTCTAAATGTCGGGTTGCTCTTCGTTTTATATAAGGCTCTGCAATGGCTTCCATCTTCAAAGCGGTTTGTAAACGAGTCAACATTCCTGCATCTTCTAAAGCTCCTTGCAATGCCATACCATTAATGACTGTAGCCAACATCCCCATGTAGTCGCCTTGAACTCTATCCATACCTTTGCTGGCGCCTGCTACACCTCTGAAGATGTTCCCGCCGCCAATAACAATGGCAACTTCTACACCTAAATCGATCACTTTTTTGATTTCTTTGGCATATTCGGATAAACGAGCCGGATCGATTCCATATTGATTGTCTCCCATCAAAGCTTCGCCGCTTAGCTTCAGTAGTATTCTTTTGTATTTCATTTTGAGGAAATTTATTTGCAAATATACTATTTTTGATTTTGTTTAAAAATCTATAGGTAAATAAATTGTGAAGTTTTGAATTTTGTCGTTGTTCTATATTCTAGTATTCTTAAAGATTCAGCCCAAGAGTATGGTCTAATTTTTCGAAATGGATCTCTATGTTTTAAGGCTTATTTTGTATTGCTAGAAAGTCCTTCTCCATCGTCTCTTCTTAAGTTTGTGAAGGTCAAACTTGATAGTGCTGTCAATGCAGCCAAAGTCATTAAGGTGTAATGAAAAGCGGTGACTAAATCGCCGTGGAAAAAATCTAATTGATCTTTGTAAAACGCTAGAACTAAAGCAGCGATTGAGATCCCGAAACTGACCGATAATTGTTGCATGATGGTCAATAAACTGTTGCCTCCACTAGCTTGTTGATCTGTAAGCTCTGCAAGTGAAATAGTGTTCATAGAAGTCATTTGTATCGAAGTGAAAGCTCCGTAAGCAATCATTAGTAAAATGTAATAGATAAGCGGAGTGTTTTGTTCTACAAAGCTAAAAATGAAGATAATTCCCGCTAGAAACAAAGTGTTTGTTGTTAAGACATTTCGATAGCCAAATCTTCTAACAATCTTTGGGATCCATGGTTTTACAGCTATGGTTGTGAGAGCCGAGGGGAGGAGCATCATACCGGCTTTCGATGCAGAAAATCCGAAGCCGACTTGCATTAATAATGGTAGTAAAAAAGGCAGGCCACTAATGCCAAATCGAGTAATTAAACTACCGATGAGTCCAATTCTAAGCGTTCTAATTTTAAATAGATTCAGGTCGATGATAGGATGTTTAGTTCTTTTAAAATGTCTATAATATAAGACAAAGAACATTCCGCCAATCAAGACCAATCCTAAAACAATAGTGTAGTGATTGATCCCCACACTGCTAAGTTCCATGGCTAAAGTAATTAAAACCAATGCGAGACTAAAGTAAATCAAACCTAAAATATCTAATTTTCCTACTTTTTGTGTGAAGTTGGGCATGATTTTCCAAGCTAATACCATTCCTAATAATCCTACAGGTAGATTAACAATGAAAATCCAATGCCAAGAAAAGTAATCAGATAAGAAACCACCTAAACTAGGTCCGACAACTAAACCTAGTAACCCAGGAATAGTGATGTAATTCATGATTTTTAATAATTCACTTCGTGGATACTGATATAAAATAGCTAATCGAGCAATTGGAACCATCATGGAACCACCGATAGCTTGTAGAATTCGAGACAAGTTTAAGGTAAGCAAATCTACAGATATTGCACAACAAAGTGATCCCAACGTAAATAGAAATACCGCAAGAATGAACATATTCCTGGTGCCGAATCGATCAGAAAGCCAGCCAGATAAAGGAATGAATAAAGCTAAGGTTAGAGTGTAACTTACAATGACCGATTGCATTTCTAAAGGCGAATAGTTCATGCTTTTTGCAATACTTGGCAAAGAGGTATTAAGAATGGTACCATCCAAAGATTGCATGAACATGGCAACTGCCGTTACCAATGGTAGAAATCGGGTGTTTGTATTTACAATTTCTTTTGTCATAAATGTTGTTCAATGAAAACTCATTGAGATCAAGAGCTTTTAGTTTTTTTATAAAATTTTAAACGTAGCCGAAAATGTATTCAATCTCGACTACGTTTGATATAAAAGCCTTGAAATTAAAAACTTATACTTGAATAACCCCTAGGTTGAATGGTTTTTCAATTGGTGCGTGGTTGGCTGCTTCAATTCCCATAGAAATCCAGGTTCTGGTTTCTAAAGGATCGATAATTGCATCTGTCCACAAACGAGCTGCTGCAAAATAAGGTGATACTTGTGCATCGTATTTTGCTTTGATTTTATCAAATAGCTCAGCTTCTTTTTCTGGAGTTAGTTCTTTGCCTTTTGCTTTTAATGAGGATGCTTCAATTTGCAGTAATACTTTAGCTGCCTGTGCACCACCCATTACGGCTAATTCGGCACTTGGCCAAGCTAAGAAAAATCTCGGGTCGTAGGCTTTTCCACACATGGCATAATTTCCAGCTCCGTATGAATTCCCCATGATAATCGTGAATTTAGGGACCACAGAGTTAGAAACGGCATTAACCATTTTAGCTCCATCTTTGATGATTCCGCCGTGTTCTGATTTGCTACCAACCATAAAGCCAGTTACATCTTGTAAGAATACCAATGGGATTTTCTTTTGATTACAATTGGCGATAAAACGAGTTGCCTTGTCAGCAGAGTCGGAGTAAATGACGCCTCCAAATTGCATTTCACTTGGTTTGGTTTTAGCCGCAGTCGTTTTAACTACTTTTCTTTGATTGGCTACAATTCCAACTGCCCATCCGTCTATACGCGCATAGCCTGTAATTATGGTCTGGCCATATCCAGCTTTGTATTCTTCAAACTCGGAATCGTCTACTAAACGTTTGATTATTTCCATAGTATCGTACTGTTCGGTACGAGATTTAGGAAGGATTCCGTATATATCTTCAGGATTTAATGCAGGTTTTTTAGCTCCGATTCTATTGAATCCAGCTTTTTCAAAATCCCCCATTTTATCCATGATGTTTTTAATGGTGTCTAAGCAATCTTTATCGTCTTTTGATTTATAATCAGTCACACCAGAGATTTCAGTGTGTGTAGTTGCTCCTCCTAGAGTTTCATTATCAATAGACTCACCAATCGCAGCTTTTACTAGATAAGAACCTGCCAAGAATATCGACCCCGTTTTGTCTACAATCAAAGCTTCATCGCTCATGATTGGTAAATATGCTCCACCGGCAACACAACTTCCCATAACTGCAGCAATCTGAGTAATTCCCATTGATGACATGATGGCGTTGTTACGAAATATGCGCCCGAAATTTTCTTTATCAGGGAAAATTTCATCTTGCATTGGTAAATAAACGCCTGCAGAATCTACTAAATAGATGATCGGCAAACGGTTTTCAATTGCGATTTCTTGAGCTCTTAAGTTCTTTTTGCCAGTAATTGGGAACCACGCTCCGGCTTTAACTGTGGCATCGTTGGCAACAACAATTACTTGTTTGCCTTTTACGTAACCAATTTTTACAACTACGCCTCCCGAAGGACAACCTCCGTGTTCAGTATACATACCTTCACCAGCAAAAGCGCCGATTTCGATAGATTTGGAGTTTTTGTCGAATAAATAATCAATTCGTTCACGTGCAGTCATTTTGCCTTGATCGTGTAATTTAGCGATTCTTTTCTCGCCGCCTCCGATTTTAATTTTTGCAAATTTCCGTCTTAAATCGGATAACAGAAGCTTATTGTGGTCTTCGTTTTTGTTGAAGTTTAAATCCATAAATTTGACAAATTTCGGTTGAGTTTTAAAATCTGGCTAATTTACGAATAATACTTCAGAATCCATCCGATTTTAATTCGTAAATAAAAATGCTAAATTCTTGTTTAACTGTTGTGTTGCTTGAGTTTTGATTTTTAAAAGGTTTAAATACTGAAAATAAACCAAGACTTAACATTAACTTAACATTAGAGCGGTACTTTTGCAGCAAAATTACACACACACACATAATAACATAAATTTTAAGAAGAGTAATGACTTTAAATTCCATCTTTCAATTTTTAGTTCCAAAGGATAAGACTTTCTATCCTTTGTTTGAACAAGCTGCCAATAAAATCAAATTATTGTCAGAAACTTTAAACGAAGCGGTGAAACATCCAGCGAATGATCGTGATAAAATGTTGCGTGAAGTCGAAATTTTAAAGTCTGAAATTGAGGCAATTGTTCAAACTACACGTCTAGAACTCGAACGTAATTTCATCACTCCATTTGATCGTGAAGATATTAACAACTTGATGACAGCTGTAGACGAAGTTGCGGATCATTTGAGTGATGCTGCATCTCGTATGCGTTTGTATCAAATCGATAAAGTTACTAAACCTCTTAGAAAATTAACAGAGGCTAATTTGGAAGCTTGTACTCAAGTAGCTCAAAGTATTTTAGATTTGAAAGACATGAAAAATCTAAAAGCTATTGCTGAAGGCTGTAAAGTGATTTTGAGATTGGAACGTAAAGCTGATAAGGTTTATGACCGAGCGGTAGCAGATATTTTTGAAAATGAAACCAATGCTATCGAAATTATTAAATACAAAGAGGTAATGGATGCACTTGAAACAGCAACTGATAGCTGCCGAAGAGTTGCAAATGTTTTGGAAACAATTACAGTTAAGTACGCATAATCGTTTTTTGAAGAATAATTATGGAAATTTTTGACTTAATAAGTAATTTAGACGTATCTGGTGCGTGGTTACTGCTCGTGATCATTGTACTTGCGTTAGGTTTTGATTATATTAATGGGTTTCACGATGCTGCAAATTCAATTGCAACTATTGTTACCACTCGTGTTTTAACGCCTTTTCAGGCGGTGCTATGGGCTGCATCTTTTAACTTTGCAGCGTATTTTATCTCGTTGTATATTATTGGAGAATTTAAAATCGGTAATACGATTGCAAAATCCGTCAATGAGAATTTTATTACTTTAGAAGTGATTTTTGCAGGATTGATAGCTGCAATTATTTGGAACTTACTGACTTGGAAATTAGGAATTCCGTCTTCTTCTTCACACACATTAATCGGTGGATTCATTGGAGCTGCTTTGGCTTATGCAAGTGGCTTTAGTGTAGACGGGGTACATGTGGTTGAATACGCAAAAGTAATTCCGATCTTCTTGTTTATTTTTGGAGCACCTTTTCTAGGGATGATTTTGGCCTATTTTATAACGATATTTATTATGTGGGTCTGTAGAAAATCTAATCCACATAAGGCAGAAAAATGGTTTAAAAAACTACAATTAGTATCTTCGGCATTATTCAGCTTAGGTCACGGAGGAAACGATGCGCAAAAGGTAATGGGTATTATTGGTGCTGCAGTTATCAGTTTTCACATGGGACTTCCCGAAGAAATGAATCCCTACCTTACAATTGAAACTTCAGAACGTTTTGGTTATTTTGTAAGCCACTGGGGCTGGGTGCCATTAGCATCTTTTTTCTTTATTGCTTTAGGAACTATGAGTGGCGGTTGGAAGATTGTAAAAACAATGGGTACCAAAATTACGAAAGTAACACCACTTGAAGGAGTTGCTGCAGAAACAGCTGGAGCTTTGGCTTTATATGTTTCAGAGTTTTTTGGAATTCCTGTTTCTACCACGCATACAATTACAGGTTCGATTATTGGAGTTGGGATCACAAAACGCGTTTCGGCGGTTCGTTGGGGAATCACAATTTCATTACTTTGGGCTTGGATTTTGACTATTCCGGTTTCTGCTTTGATGGCAATCGGTGTTTATCATTTGATACATTTGTTTTTCTAATAAGATAATTAAAACCTCCATAATTGGAGGTTTTTTATTTCTTAGTCGATTGTAATGTTATTAAATTAAGTCTGTTTATTTGATTGCTTCCCACCAAAATTCAAAAGGTTGATCCTTTCTGTTTAGATAAACGATTTCCCCAATTTTAGGAGTTACAAGTCTTAGGTTTTTACTATTTTGGCTATGTGCTGCAATCTGTTCTAAAGGCTCTTTCCAAGGGTGATTTGCCAATTTAAATTTAGAGCTATGAACCGGTATAAAACTTTTGGAATATAAATCTTCAGCAGCTTTAACGACTTCTTCAGGTAATAAATGGATGTATTTCCATTTGTAATTATATTGGCCATTCTCTAAAATAGCCAAATCAAATGGTCCGTATTTTTCGCCAATTTCCTTGAAATGATAATCGTAGCCACTATCGCCTCCTAGATACAAATTTAGTTTTTTAGTTTGTAAAACATAGGAAGCCCAAAGTGTGTTATTTCTCTTAAATCCTCTGCCAGAAAAGTGTCTCGAAGGTGTAGCTACAATTTTACTAGATTTAGTGAGTTGAGATTGTTCCCACCATTCTAATTCAATAATGTTTTCACTAGGATAACCCCAATATTCTATATGCTCGCCAACACCTAACGGACAAATTACTTTAGCTACTTTATGTTGAATTGTTTTAAAAGTAGTGTAGTCTAAATGATCGTAATGATCATGAGTAATGATGAGAAAATCTATCTTTGGAAGATCATCAACTTCAAAAACATCTGCTCCTTTAAAAGCGACGTTTGTACCGTATATTGGTGAAGCATTTTTAGTTAAAACCGGGTCGATGAGATAAGAAGTCGAGTCGGCTTGAATAAAATAGGAAGAATGTCCAAACCATACTAAATAATCTTCTTGAATATCTAGTTGGGAGATATCGGTTTTTATATACGGAATACTGTCATTCGGCCTTGTGTTTTTTACGTTGTTAAAGATCATGTCTTTAAAAATATCCCAATATGAAACTCCTTCTGTCAAGTCAGGAGTTGGTGATGTATTTTGAAAACTGTTATTTATATACTGTTTACCTGAGTTCGATTATTATTTAGGATAAATATATTGTGTAAAAAAAGAAATAGTTGTATATTTAATTATCTGATTGTTAAATATTTAAACAACTATTTCTTATGATTAATTTCGATAAAATTACAGA
>Ga0265293_10005477_pt1 | contig 21140 bp, 20 predicted proteins | sample Munlanlewell138R_FD_192505 | JGI IMG/M metagenome (GOLD analysis project Ga0265293, IMG submission 192505) | Leachate microbial communities from a municipal landfill in Southern Ontario, Canada - Leachate well 138R | ecosystem: Engineered > Solid waste > Landfill > Unclassified | place: Canada... | reverse complement strand
CTTTATTTTTCATTTTAGGGAAACCTGTTTTTGTAAATAGAGTACTTAAAATAGCTTAAAACGAAAATAAATGAGTAAGTTTAAGCAGTAATTAGAAAAAACGAAGGTTTTTAGACGGACTGACGTTAGCGTTTATTAAGAACAACTACAAATGGAATAAAATTTGTAGCTTTACATTTAATAAAACAAAAAGTATGAAAAATATATTGACTATATTAATATTAATTCTCCCATTAGTAACATTGTCACAAAACAATGAACAACCTTTAATTATTTTTGAAGGTGTGGCTGTCTCAGCAACAGAATTCTTTATTGATGACACGGGAAAGGCAGATACAAACACAACAGGAGAACACGGTCTAAAAAGTGTATATACAACAAATACTTCCTACCTTGTTAAAGTTACAAGAGTTCTGAAAGGTCATGAATATTTAGATACTGGTTATGTTGAGGTTATTACAAAATTAAGTTATAACCATCTAAACAATCATGGTAAGTACGAAAATTATATTCCGAATATGTATCCTGGAATTTTCTTTATGGAGTTAAACACTGTTTCCACTACCTTAGAAAGAAAAACCAATAATAACAACGTATTACAACCTTTCAATTTTAAACCTATGAAGATTGATTTTAATAGATACGATTGTTTTGCTGTGGATTATGAAAAGGATAAATGTTTTAAAACAAAAAATGATTTATCAACTTATCTGTTTGAAACATATGATATTAATTATTTAAGCGAAAATAATTTAGATCTCAATGATGAAAATATTAATAATGATAAAATAGACATCGAAGAACCTCAACCGAAAAAAAAAAGTGTTTTCTTAAACGATGGTTCAGTAAAACCAAAACAGAATAATAGCTATCAAGAAAACCTTATTAATTATAATCAATTCATTCTCAATTCAAAAATCAAACAAGAGAAACAGTCCGATTTTACCACAAAATCTAATCATACCTTAGAACTTGAATTAGACAATGTGACAATGATGGATGATGCTAATTTCAGATATTATGGAGTTTGATATTTTAGCAAGTGATGTTGATGGTGGTTACTTTGACAATTTACTTATTCGTTTGGCATATAATACCAATGCATTTGGAAGTAATCTCGTAGCAAATGGAAATATTACTATTACAAAGGGCTCTAGTTTCAATTCTGATACATACATTAATCCAAACACAAATGTTATTGACGAAAATAGTGGAACATTAGGCATTCCTTTCGGAACTGATTTTAATGCCCCATCATTGAATCGAACAAAACTTTCGATGACACCAAAAATAATATTACATGTAAAAATTACAGTCCAACAATGTAATTCTCCTGTAAACATTGAGTTTTCTGACATATCGTTCACTCCTATGTTCTCTTTTTATACTACGAGTTCCAATGATGGATTAACTGATGTCTATTCTTACGATTCTACCGATTACGGAATATCAATAACAGATGAACTTTGCAAGCCAATTATTACTTCTTTTACATCGTCTGTAGCTACTGGAATTGGGGATATAATCACGATAAAGGGAAAATATTTTGGAAATGATAGATTCAATGGTATGATTTCAGATACTGCACAAGTAATGTTCAGAAAAGACTTGAAATTGAAAAATAACGAAATTTTTTAGACGGACTTCTGTTGACATTAAAAACAAAGTATAATCACATTAAGTAAAACTTGCACCTTCCTCCTACTAAAATAACTCAACAAGCCCCTTTAAAAAGAAATAAAATAGTATCTTTGAAACATCTAATTTTATATTATGTCAGACGATAAAAAAGTAATTTTTTCGATGCACCGCGTGAGTAAAACCACGCCTACAGGAAAGCAAATAATCAAAGATATTTCACTTTCCTTCTTTTATGGAGCCAAAATCGGGATTATCGGTTTAAACGGAGCAGGGAAATCCACTGTAATGAAAATTATTGCAGGAATAGACAAATCCTATCAAGGAGATGTGTCTATTTCAGATGGCTATTCCGTGGGATATTTGCCTCAAGAACCTGAGTTAGACCCTGACAAAACAGTAAAAGAAATTGTGATGGAAGGTGTTCAAGAAACTGTTGATATCCTCAAAGAATATGAAGAAATCAACAACTCATTTATGGATGAAGAAATCTTGAATGATCCCGATAAAATGGATAAACTTATTGCACGACAAGGTGAAGTGCAAAATAAAATTGACGCATTAAATGCATGGGAGCTAGATTCACAACTTGAACGTGCAATGGACGCTTTGCGATGTCCACCCGACGACCAATTGGTTAAAAACTTATCGGGAGGAGAAAAACGTCGTGTGGCACTAACTCGCTTGCTCCTTCAAAAACCTGATATTTTATTGTTGGATGAGCCTACAAACCACTTAGATGCTGAATCTATTCAATGGTTAGAGCAACATTTACAAAAATATCAAGGTACAGTAATCGCTGTAACACACGACCGTTACTTCTTAGATAATGTAGCAGGATGGATTCTTGAATTAGATCGCGGAGAAGGTATTCCATGGAAAGGAAATTATACTTCATGGTTGGAACAAAAATCTAAGCGTTTAGAACAGGAAGAAAAACAAGAATCGAAAAGAAAACGAATGCTAGATCAAGAGCTTGAATGGGTTCGTATGAATCCTAAAGGAAGACAAGCTAAAAGTAAAGCTCGTTTGAACAACTATGATAAGTTACTTGCTGAAGACGCAAAAGAAAAAGAAAAACGATTGGAAATTAGAATTCCAAATGGACCTCGTTTAGGAAATAACGTAATCGATGCCATTAACGTATCAAAATCATTTGGAGATAAATTACTTTATGATGACTTAAACTTTAGCCTCCCTCCTAACGGAATTGTGGGTATCATCGGTCCAAATGGTGCGGGTAAAACTACCATCTTCAAAATGATTATGGGAGAATTAGAGCCCGACGCAGGTACGTTTAAAGTTGGAGAAACTGTTGTTATTGGATATGTTGACCAAAATCATAAAGATTTAGACCCAGAAAAAACAATTTTTGAAGTGGTTTCTGATGGAGCTGAATTAATCGAAATTGGAAAAGAAAAAATTAATGCTCGAGCTTATTTATCTAAGTTTGCCTTCTCTGGCTCAGACCAAAATAAAAAAGTAGGTGTACTTTCTGGTGGAGAAAGAAATCGTCTGCATTTGGCTATGACACTTAAAACTGAAGCTAACGTATTGTTGTTGGATGAGCCTACAAACGACATTGACATCAATACCTTAAGAGCTTTAGAGGAAGGAATTATGAATTTCGCAGGATGTGTGGTTGTGATCTCACACGACAGATGGTTTTTAGACCGTATTTGTACGCATATTCTTGCATTTGAAGGCGATTCTAAAGTGTATTCTTTTGAAGGAAGCTTCTCCGAATATGAAGAGAATAAGAAAAAACGACTGGGAGACACTTCACCAAAAAGGTTAAAATACAGGAAGTTAACAGTAGATTAAATTAACTCATTTATTTAAAAAAAAAGTACTTAAAGAATTTACGACAAATTAAAGATAAAATTATGAACGATAAAATCAGAGAATTAGAACCCAAATCATTGTGGAATAACTTTGCAGACTTAAATGCTGTCCCACGTCCAAGTAAAAAAGAAGAACGTGTCCGTAAATTCATGATTGAATTTGGAAATAATTTAGGGCTTGAAACGGCTGAAGATAAAATTGGAAATGTCATCATAAAAAAACCAGCTACTGAAGGAATGGAAGACAAACAAACTGTTATTCTTCAGTCTCATCTAGACATGGTTCACCAGAAAAACAACGATACCGTTTTCGATTTTGAAAACGAAGGTATTCGTATGATTGTGGACGGAGATTGGGTGAAAGCTGATGGCACTACGCTAGGTGCAGATAATGGGATTGGTGTAGCCACAATCATGGCAATCCTTGAAAGCAAAGATATTAAGCATCCTGCAATCGAAGCGATGTTTACCGTTGACGAAGAAACGGGAATGACAGGCGCTTTAAATCTTGACCCAAAATATTATGATGGAACAATTTTATTGAATTTAGACACAGAAGATGACGATGAACTTTCAATCGGTTGTGCAGGTGGATTGGACACTGATACAACTTATGAATACGAAGAAAAAGACTCTCCAAACAATGTTTTAACATACAAGGTTGAATTAAAAGGTTTGGTTGGAGGACATTCTGGGATGGATATTCACAAAGGAAGAGGTAATGCAAATAAAATGTTGGTGCGACTTCTTTCAAACACTGATTTGAATATTTATCTCCACGAAATGGAAGGCGGTGGTGTTAGAAACGCAATTCCTAGAGAAGCAACAGCCATCGTTTCTGTAGAAAATAGTCACTCAGCCACTTTTGAAAAGTATATCGAAAAAATGGCTTCTACGTTTAAAAATGAATATGATCCAGTAGAGAAATCGATTAGTTTGACAGCTACAAAGACAGAAACACCTCCTAAAATGGTTTCAGAATATGAAACAAAAGCAATTTTAGCAACCCTAAATTCTGTTTATAACGGCGTGTTTAAATGGAGTTTAAAGTTTGATGATTTAGTAGAAACATCAAGCTCTTTGGCTTTTATTTCTGTCAAAAACGGCATTTTTAAATCTTCATCATTGCAGCGAAGTAGCGTAGAATCAACCAAAGCGGATATGGCAAGAACAATTCGCAGTCCTTTTGATATCTTAGGAGCGGATGTTGTTCAGTCGGGAGATTACCCTGGCTGGGAACCAAATCCAGACTCCCCTATTTTAAAAGCGATGAATGAAATTTACATTAACCGCTTCAATGAACAACCAAAAGTGCAAGCTTGTCATGCTGGGTTAGAATGTGGAATTTTATTATCTCATCTTCCACACATTGACACCATTTCATTCGGTCCTAATATTCGCCATGCGCACTCGCCAGATGAATGTGTTCAAATTAGCTCTGTACAAAAGTTTTGGGGTTATTTATTGGAAGTATTGGAAAAAATACCAGGGAAATAGTTGGTGAAATCAAGGTATGGGTTTAAATTCAATCGAATTTGACTCGTATTCTGATGGATTTTTAATTTTTTGAAACCATCCTTAACCCAATTCTTTTCCTATCGACATCCAATTGAATCACTTCAACCAATACATGCTCGTGAAGTTTGATATAATCCGCAGGATTGTCAACAAAACTGTCTGAAAGGTTAGATTTATGAATCAAGCCGTTTTCTTTGATGCCAATGTTTACAAATGCACCAAAATTTGTGATGTTCGTTACAATCCCGTTTAACTCCTTCCCAATTGATAGATCATCAATGGATTTTACGGCACTATCAAACTCTAAGGTTTTGGTTTTTCCACGTGGGTCGCGACCAGGCTTTTTTAATTCCTTGATTATGTCGAAAAAAGTATAAGAATCTATAAAGTCAAAATCCTTGTGGGACAAAGAACCTAATAAAGACTCATTCCCTATTAGTTCTTCAATCGAAAGATTTAATTGTTTCACCATTTTATGAATCGCTGGATAAGATTCTGGGTGAACGGAAGAGTTATCCAATGGATTCTCTCCATCAACAATGCGTATAAATCCAGCAGACTGCTCAAATGCTTTTGGTCCCAAACGTGGGACATTTTTCAATTCATCCAAATTTTTAAATGCTCCATTTTCTCGGCGGTATGCAATGATGTTTTCAGCTAATTGTGTACCCAATCCTGAAACATAGCTTAATAAATAGGGAGAAGAAGTATTTAAGTTTACACCTACTTCATTCACGCAGGAAATAACAACATCGTCTAAACTTTCCTTTAAAAACTTTTGGTCAACTTCATGCTGATATTGTCCTACTCCAATAGATTTCGGGTCAATTTTTACCAATTCCGCCAATGGATCCATTAATCTTCGCCCAATAGAAACCGCACCACGAACCGTTACGTCATAATCTGGAAATTCTTCACGAGCAATCGCACTGGCACTATAAACCGAAGCACCATCTTCCGAAACAACAAAGACTTCAACATCTGTTTTAAAATGAGTGTGTTTGACCAAATTTTCAGTTTCACGACTTGCCGTTCCATTTCCAATTGCGATGGCATCAATTTTATATGCTTCAACCAATTGAGCAATTTTACTTTTCGCTAGTGCCGATTCTTTTTGTGGTGGATGCGGAAAAATCGTTGTATTCGTCAATAATTCCCCATTTTCATCAAGGCAAACCACTTTACAGCCCGTTCTAAATCCTGGGTCAATTGCTAAAATTCGTTTTTTACCCAAAGCAGGTGCCAATAAAAGTTGTCGTAAATTATCTGCAAAAACCGCAATCGCTTGTTCGTCTGCCTCTTTTTTCTTTTCTTGAATTGCTTCGTTTTCTAAAGCAGGATGCAAGAGTCGTTTATACGCATCTTGGTAAGCCATTTCAACTTGCATGGCAGAGCCAGAATCATTTTTAAGATAAAATCGATCTAAAAACTCAAAGATGTATTCAGTATCAACTTCAACTTTTACACGAAGCAATCCTTCATTTGAAGCGCGGTAAATAGCCAAAAATCGATGAGATGGACAGCGTTTTAAGGAAGAAGAATAGTCAAAATAATCTCTGTAATTTTGGGCTTCATTTATCTTTGTTTTTACAACTTTTGCTATTAGTTGACTGTGATTTTTATAAGAATTTCTCAACTTGTTTCGAACGATTGTATTCTCGTTTACCCATTCAGCAATAATATCCCTTGCACCAGCCAAAGCATCTTCAGACGTTTTTACATCACCTTTAACAAAATGTTGTGCAATGCTTTCTACATCTTGATTTCCCTGACTCATCAGAACTTTTGCCAATCCCTCTAACCCAAGTTGACGTGCCACTTCTGCCTTTGTTTTTCGCTTCTTTTTAAACGGAAGATATAAGTCCTCCAATTCCGTCAAATCAAAACAATTAATGATTTCCTCTCGTAATTTTTGTGTTAATTTATCTTGTTCTTCAACAGCTGAAAGAATGGTTTCTTGGCGCTGAACAATTTGGTTGTATTTATTCGATAAATCCCGAATCTGCATAATCTGGACTTCGTTTAATCCTCCCGTAATTTCCTTTCGATACCTTGAAATAAACGGAATTGTCGCTCCTTCTTCCAGTAATTTTAATGTTGATAGAACCCCTTTGTTATCAATTTCGGAAAGTTGATTTATATATTCTGATTTTTGCATGAAATATCATTTATTGCTACAAACTTAGCATAATATCAAGAATTTTTAAGAATTATGTACCCAAGAATGATTAAAAAAATATATCTTTAATGTTAATAAATAGAATTTAAAAAATGGCAATTCCTTTACCCTTTAAAGATTTAAAAATCATCGACTTATCAACTGTTTTGGCAGGACCATCTGTTGGAATGTTTTTTGCAGAATTAGGCGCAAACGTTCTTAAAATAGAAAATGCAAAACATCCTGATATTACAAGGGCTTGGAAATTACCCAACGAAGACAAATCCAGTTCTGTTTCTGCCTATTTTTCAAGTATTAACTACAAAAAAAAATACTTGAATTTAGATTTAAAAGATGACTCAGATTATGCCCGTTTACTTGAAAAAATCAAAGATTCAGACGTTATTTTGATGAATTTTAAGAAAGGCGACCAAGAGAAATTAAAAATCACAGATAATCAATTGCGTGCAATCAATCAGAGATTAATTATTGGAAAAATCAATGGATATGGAACGGAAAGTGACCGTGTTGCTTACGACTTGATTTTACAAGCAGAATCAGGAATTATGTCAATGAACGGCACACCTGAAAGCGAACCCCTCAAAATGCCAGTTGCTTTTATTGATGTTTTAGCAGCGCATCAATTAAAAGAAGGAATCTTAATAGAATTATTCCTGCGGAAAGGGAATCAAAATTACATTGGAAAATCAATTTCTGTTTCCTTGTATGAAGCAGCTATCAGTTCGCTCATTAATCAAGCATCAAATTACTTAATGGCAGGACATATTCCGCAGCGAATCGGATCTTTACATCCAAATATTGCGCCTTATGGAGAGCTGTTTCAAACCAAAGACAAGCGTACGCTAACATTTGCTATTGGCAGCAACAAACATTTTAAAAGTCTCTGTTATTTCTTAAAACTTGATTATCTCCCAACAGATGAAAGGTTTGCAACCGTTCAAGCAAGGGTCAAATACCGCAAAGAATTGTACGAAATTCTTAAAAAAGAAATTCAACTTTATTCAGCCGATAAAATTTTAGAAGCAATGCACGATTTGTACGTTCCATGCGGAGAAATCAAAGATTTAGAGGCTGTTTTTAAAACTGAATTAGCAAAAGCACTGATTCGCGAAGAAGAAATTGATGGAGTAAAAACAAAACGCGTAAGTTCAATTGCATGGAATACAAGCGATTAACGTAAAAGTCAATGAACAAAATTTATATTTTTAGTGGACTTGGTGTAGATGAACGAGCATTCAGATATGTAGATTTTGGAGATTTTCAGGTTCAATTTGTCGACTGGATAGAGCCAGATTCAAATGAAGAAATTTCAACCTATGCACGTCGGATTTCAGAACCTTTTCAAGATGAAAACCCTATTTTAATTGGACTTTCTTTTGGCGGGATTCTTGCCATTGAAATTTCAAAAATTATTCCCGTTCAAAAGATTATTTTGATTTCTTCGGCAAAAACGAAATTTGAATTGTCGAAAGGATTTAGGTTATCAATTAAACTCAATTTTCACAAGTTCATGCCCAAATTTTTTCTGCAAAAATCAAATCGCATTACAGATTGGTTTTTTGGAGCCAAAACGCAAAAAGAAAAAGACCTATTAAAAGAAATTGTAAAAGATACGGAACCAGGGTTTTTCTTTTGGGCAGTAAATGAAATTGGAAATTGGGAAAACACAGAATTACCTAAAAATACTGTTCATATTCATGGAGCGAAAGATAAAATGATACCGATAAAAAATGTAAAAGCCGATTTTACGATTAAAAAAGGAGAACATTTTATGGTTTTAAATAAATCAAAAGAGATTTCAGAAATTTTACAATCTGAATTGGCTAAATGCAGAAAAGATTAATCAAATTCTTTCATCTGAATTAGCAACTGTTCTGGCGTCATGTAGCCCAACATTTTCTTAGCAACTTTTCCATTTGGATGAAACACAATTAAAGTCGGATAAGCACGTACAGCATATCTTTTAGCGAGTTCTGGTCCTTCTCCTTTCTCCATGTCCATCTTAATACTTATAAATCTTTCATTAAAAAATTCACCAACCTTTTCATCCGGAAAAGTATTTCTATCCAACATCTTACATGGTCCGCACCAAACCGCAAAAGCATCCATAAAAACAAGTTTATCTTCTTTTTCTGCAAGAGCCAGAGCTTCATCAAAACTCAACTCTTGAAATTGGATTCCCGATGTATTGTCAGTTGTTTGTCCCCACAAAAATGAGGTAGAAAAAAGAGAAATCAATATTAAAGCAACACGAAGTCTTTTCATTTTTATTATCTTTATAATTTTAAATAATTTGATTAAAAACAAACTTTTGTAAAGATTGTGTTTTTTATCAGAACTTAATCAATTTTCGTGCCCAAAATTTGTTAATCCATGCAATTGATAAATCTAGATTCCTCTAAAACGAACATCTTGAATGTTATCAATTTCATCTTGCAATGGAATAATGGTAAAGATTCTATTAATCAGCAAACATCAGGCTCAACAGGCAAAGCTAAAACGATTAAACTCCCTAAATGGAAGATGCAAAATTCAGCAGAGATGACTGGTGAAGAACTTGGCTTATACAAAATGAAAAATGCACTTATCTGCATGAATTCCAATTATATAGGCAGTAAAATGATGATTGTTCGTGCATTAAGATATAACTTAGACCTAATTGTTACAGAAGTTACGAGTAATCCTTTAAAAAATATAGATTTCCCAATAGATTTTGCAGCGATGGTTCCCTTTCAAGTTGAAGAAATTATTCGCCAAAATCCTGAAAAACTAAATCTAATTGGTACACTAATTATTGGAGGAGCATCTGTTTCTACACAGTTAGAGCAAAAATTGAAAAAGTTTAACTGCATAGCTTATTCAACATTTGGCATGACAGAAACGGTGTCACACATTGCTTTAAAAGATTTAAAAATTGAAAACTCACCATTTCGAGTGATTGGAAATACAGTTTTGTCCGTACAAAATGACTGCTTGGTAATTTCAAATGAGAACTTAGGTATTGAAAAACTCAAAACAAACGATATTGTAGAATTAATCGATGAAAAAAGTTTTTTTTGGAAAGGAAGAGCTGATTTTATCATCAATTCGGGGGGTGTAAAAATCAATCCTGAAGTTGTGGAAGAAAAGATTAAAAACGCACTTTTGATAAACAATTTTGTTATTAGTTCTTTGCCAGACGATAAATTAGGCAATGCTGTGATTTTTATAGGAGAAGAAGATTTAAAAACCAACGATTTACAGAAAAAAATTGAAGGAATAGTTGATGTTTACGAGCGACCAAAAACTTACTATTTTATTCCTTCATTGGTAAGAACAGCATCTGGAAAAATAAATCGTTTACAAACTTTAAAAACGATTCGATGAAGTCAGCTAAATATTTTAAAATATTAGGTATTTCTCCAACCAAAGATATTGATGTTATCAAGAAAGCTTATCGTAAGAAAGCTTTTAAGTATCATCCCGATAAAAATCCGTCTAAAGAAGCACACGAAAGTTTTATCTTAATTACTGAAGCTTATGACAATTTAATTTACGCAATTGAGCAAGATAAAAAAGCAGCTTCAACTTCTCGAGAAGCTAAAGAACCGTTCACTACAGAGACACAGCGCGATAGAGATTTAGGCGATTTAGAAAGTAGAATGCGGCGTGCAAGGGCTCGATACGAATTTTTGAAAAAGCGTGAAAAAGAAGAGGAATTGCGTTATTATGAATCTTTAATCACAGGAAAAACATGGAAACGCTATAAAATCTTGATGTTTTCATGCTTGCTTTTTTCTTTTCTTTCAACAGTTGATTATTTATTTCTTCCAACTTCACTTCAAGAATCTTACATGCAAAAAGCAAATTCCGATATTAAATTCAATGGTTTGGTAAAATCTTCAATTAGTCCTGTGATGATGGACACGGGGGACAAAATTTGGGGACCAGAAAAATTAGCCAAATACCATTCCGATGCTGTTTTCCATATCGAAAAAACTTTTCTTTTTAAGGATGTTAAACACGTTCATTTCTTGAGTGAAGACAAGTGGCAAACGTTTACACCAGATTACAGTTTTATCATTATATTCCCTTTTATACAATTAGTCTTGCTTATACCGGCTGTTATTTATTTTATGAAATCGAATACTTTTGCTTTTAAATTAAGCTTCAATTTGGCTTTTTATATTTTTACGCCATTGATTGTTTTTGCATTGGTATCCAACAATCGGTGGTTGCATATTATTACTTTTGGTTTGTTATAAATGTTGATTTAACTGTTTTGTTTAATAAAATTAAGGCTGATATAAACGTTATAATTGGCTCAACGCATCCCACAACCTCTGCACAGGAAGCCCCATAACATTGTAAAAGTCGCCTACAATTTTTTTTACACCAATCATTCCAATCCATTCTTGAATGCCGTAAGCACCTGCTTTATCAAAAGGTTGATATTGATCAACATAATATTCAATTTCTTCTTGTGATAGGACTTTAAAATAAACAGTTGTTTTTTCCGAAAAAGATTTTTCTTGATGAGGAGTGTAAATATAAACGCCAGAAACAACGTCGTGTTCTTTGCCTGAAAGTTCTTTTAACGTTTCTATCGCCTCTTCCCTATTTTTGGGTTTTCCTAAGATTCTACCATTAAAAATAACGACTGTATCCGAGGTTATTAAAACTTCGTTTTCTTGAAGTGTTTCTTTTAAAGGTTCGGCTTTCAGTTTTGACAAATATTCTGGGACATCATACAAGCTCATGGAGTCTGGATGATTTTCATCTACTTCTTTCTTTCGGATTTCAACTTCAAACCCAAGTTCTTGAATTAATTGCATTCTTCTCGGTGAGGAAGAACCTAATATGACTTTTTTTGAAAACATTTTTTATACTGAATTGGAGGTAAAGTTACAAAAGAAACTATTTGTTATTGTTTGTTACTGATAAAACATTGAATTTTATCAAAGAAAAGGGTAAAAACTCCTAAATCATACAAATATGTCTCCATGATTTAACTTTAACAAAAAAGCATTTATTTATTCCTCATTTTTTTTGTAACTTTGCTATTTATAAATTCTTTTAAAAAAAAAATATGTTAAAACAAACTTTAAAAAAATCACCTTTGATTCTAATGGCAAGTTCAATGCTTGTTTTTGTTTCTTGTCAAAATGAAACCAATGAGAATATTTCTGAAAGCGATGTAAATACAGAAGAAGCAACAGAAGGTGTAAGAAAATTAGCTCCCACTGAGGACGTAGAATCCTCTGATATGATTGAAGTTAATACTGACGCAAGTAATACACCTCAGATTGAAGTTTCTGAGGTTAACAATGAGGCTCCAGCTCAAAATACTCCACAACAATCAGCTGTTAAGATAAATCCTCCACATGGTGAACCAGGACATGATTGTGCTGTTCCTGTTGGGGAACCTTTACCAAATTCAGGTGGATCAACTTCTGGTACGGCAACTCCTTCAATTACGATTCCTCAAAATACTCCAATAATCAATAATGACAATACTGTTCGTATAAATCCTCCACATGGTGAACCAGGACATGATTGTGCTGTTCCTGTTGGACAACCGTTGAATTAAAGTCATACCTTCACCCATTCTTTTTAAAAACCAATGCGTTTTTTCTGAACCTTTCAGAGAATCATTATTATATTGACTTTTTTCAATACATATATTTGGTTTTCGAAAACTAAATAATATTTATAAAATTGAAATAGCAACGCCTGAATTAAATTTGGGTGTTGCTTTAATTTTATGAATCTTATGCTTATAATTTATCTTTATTTTCCCAATACCACTCCACTGCCAATTTCAAACCTTTATCTATGTCATGTGTTGGTTTATAACCCAATAAATTACTTGCTTTTTCAATAGAAGCCAAAGAGTGAGGAATATCTCCCATCCTCTTAGGACCGTGAACAGCTTCAACATTAGCAATTTTCGGATCGTATTCGCTTAAATATTTTTTAAGGTAAAAAACCAAGTCCAATAATGTTGTTCGTTCGCCAACTGCAGTATTGTAAACCGTGTTGATAGCCTCAGGATTGTTAGTAGTCATCGCAAGTTCATTCATCTGAATCACGTTGTCGATATAGGTAAAGTCTCGGGAAAAAGTTCCATCTCCGTTGATGATAGGCGATTCATATTTTATCAGTCGTTTAACAAACAAAGGAATCACCGCAGCGTATGCGCCGTTAGAATCTTGTCGTCTTCCATACACATTAAAATAACGCAATCCGATGGTTTCCATTTCGTAAGTACGACTAAATACATCAGCGTATAATTCGTTGACATATTTTGTGATAGCATAAGGAGACAAAGGTTTGCCAATGCTGTGTTCTACTTTAGGCAAGTCTTCAGAGTCACCATAGGTAGATGAAGAAGCGGCATAGACAAATCGTTTTACATTTTCGTTCCGAGCTGCCACAAGCATATTTAAAAATCCAGAGATATTACTTTCGTTTGTTTTTATTGGGTCTTCAATAGAGCGAGGAACAGAACCTAATGCTGCTTGGTGCAAAACATAATCTTGTCCCTTGCAAGCTTGTGTACAAATTTCAAATTCTCGGATATCTCCTTCAATAAAAGTGAAATTGGAATTACTCAAAAAAGATTCAATATTATGCTTAAATCCTGTTGAAAGGTTATCTAAACAAGTCACTTCATTTCCTTTGTTAAGGAAGTATTCGCAAAGGTTTGAACCGATGAAGCCTGCTCCTCCGGTAATAAGAATTTTCATTTTTGAGTATTTAAATTATGTTTTTTAACCTCGCTCATTTATTTGTTGTACAAATATTCATAAAATTTACATGAAATGCAGATTTTATTTGAATTATAATTATCGTCGCTTTCCTTTTTCCTTTATTTTCTTACTTTTTTACTGTTTTAGTGATGAAAATTGACCGTCCAACAAAAAGGATTTTTTTTTGCTATCGTATTATTTACTGCCAATGATTTCATTAAAACTATTAATTGTTTCCTTCGTAGAATTTAGATGACATCACGTATTGTTAATTTCATTGGTACTTTAATTACCAATATTAATCATCCACAAATAACATCTTTTTATCGTCGAAAATCAAATTTTTACATGTTTTTTTTAAGAGACGAGTCACTTCCAACCCGTTTTTATTTTTAAATTTCAAAATCACATAAATTCTTTGAAGAATTATTTATGTTTTTTTTTGAAAATTCAGTTTGAAATATATTCTACTTTACCATTGCTATATGCTTAAAAATATTAACTTTGGGTTATAAATTCAAAGCAATGAATGGTATTTCAGCAGAAAAACTTTTAGAGAAATTAACGGACATCACAATAGCAAATAAAGAATTTGTTCAAAAAAAATGTACACACCTGGGAAACAACCAATTGAATTGGCGACCAACTGAATCGAGTTGGAACATCCTAGAAGTACTTTCTCACCTGAATAGTTATTCCAATTATTACCATAAACTGATTTTATACAAAATTCGCCATTCCAAGCACAAAGAACCAAAAGAAATTTTTGTTTCTTCGCAATTAGGAAAAAGTGCTTGGCGGTCGATGAAACTTGGAAAAGCCAATAATATCAAAAAGAAATTTCGTGCACCAAGACAGTTTAATCCAACGATAAACTCTTCATTGGTTGACAAAGATGCGGTAAATATTTTTATTGACCAACAAGAAACGTTATTGAGAATTTTAGAAAAATCAGCTTTCGCAAATTTAAAAAAAATTAAAGTTCCAATATCAATTAGTAAGGTTATCCGATTACGACTGGGTGATATATTGCAATTTATTATTTATCATAACGAACGCCATATTCAGCAAGTTAAAAACATCATGGCACATAATAATTTTCCAAAGAAGAAATGAAGCTCAATCATCATTTAATTTGTGTACTTTCTGTGATTCCCGTTCGTGCTGAACATGACGATAGAGCAGAAATTGTAACACAACTTCTTTTTGGTGAGGTGATGACAATCATTGACGTCCATGAGCAATGGCTAAAAGTACGCATTCAACACGATGGTTATGAAGGCTGGGTTGATGATAAACTCGTTCTACAAATTGCTGATGAAACTTTTGAAAATTTATCAAAAAATACGAGACGACTTCAAGTAACTAACCACATTCAAACTCCTTGGGGACTAATTGAGGTTTTGGAAGGCTCACCAATCATCAGTAACGAACAGTCTTTTTTTATTGATGACTACTACATGGAATGGGAAGATGGTGCTTTGGACATTCAAAGTGATAATATAACGGATGTTTCTTTCAATTATATGAATGCACCCTATCTTTGGGGTGGAAGAACTAGGTATGGACTCGATTGCTCAGGATTTACTCAAACAGTTTTTCACCAGTTAGGTCATTACTTGCCGAGAGACGCTTCACAACAAGTACAAGAAGGAAGAGAAATCGAGTTCGAAAAACAGCAAATCGGAGACTTGGCTTTTTTTATTTCTGAAAAAACTGGCAAAATTATTCATGTTGGTATTATATTAGCCGATTCAATGATAATTCATGCTCATGGTAGGGTTAGGATTGATCAATTAACAACGAAAGGAATTTTTAACAGACAAAAACAATATTATTCTCATAAGCTTTCAAAGATTAAAAGAATATGAGGGTTTAAAATAAAAACTATGAAAATACTTATCACAGGAGGTGCGGGATTTATTGGAAGCAATTTAGCAAATAGACTGATAAATGAGGGACATGAAGTATCTGTTTTAGATAATTTATTACGTGGAAATAAACTTGACAAAGAAACATTTTCTAAAATAAAATTTACAGAAGGAGATGTCTGTAATGCCGATTTAGTAAATGAACTTTCAAATGGTGTTGATATTATTTTTCACTTTGCAGCTGTTTTAGGAGTGGATGTTGTTGCCGATAATCCAGTTATGACAATGGAAGTTGAAACAATAGGAACAAGAAATGTTGTGAGTGCTGCAATTCGAAACAAAGTAAAAAAAGTTCTATATGCCTCTACTTCTGGGATTTATGGAAGTACTGCAATTAAAAGTGCTGTAACTGAAGATGTATTAGTTGACCCAAGGACATCGTACGCTATGGCAAAAAGATATAATGAAATATACTTAGCGTCAAATTATGAAGAAAAAGGGCTGAACTCAATTGCTTTAAGGTTCTTTAATGTTTATGGCCCAAACCAAGACAATCGAATGGTTGTTCCGCGTTTTTTTGAACAAGCCTTGAACAATAAAGATTTGACCGTTTTTGGCGATGGAAAACAAACAAGAGACTTTACCTATATCGATGATACAGTTGAGGCTTGTGTTCGACTGATGGATATTAATGGCTTCCACATTGTTAATATTGCAAATGAAAAAGAATGGGATATTGATACTTTGGCAAAAGAAATTAAGCAAATTGCCCAATCTAATTCAAAAATTACGTATATTGAAGCTCCTAAAAAACGTTATGACTATGAAGTAGAAAGAAGGATTGGAAGTTCAGATAAATTAATGGAGTTAGTTGGCTATAAACCACATACAGAATTACGACAAGGATTGAATAAAATTTTAAATACAATAAAATGAGAAATGATAAGGAGATTTTTGACTTAATAGCCTTAGAAAAGGAACGTCAAACAAATGGAATTGAGTTAATTGCTTCAGAAAACTTTGTAAGCAATGAAGTGATGGAAGCTATGGGATCTATTTTGACAAATAAATATGCTGAAGGATATCCAAATAAAAGATATTATGGAGGCTGTGAAATCGTTGATCAAGTAGAACAATTAGCAATCGACCGTTTAAAAAAATTATTTGGTGCAGAATGGGCAAATGTTCAACCACATTCTGGCTCTCAGGCCAACGTATCTGTTATGAGTGCCGTTCTAAAACCAGGTGATAAAACACTCGGTTTTAACCTTTCGCATGGAGGACATTTAACGCATGGCTCTCCAGTAAATTTCTCAGGAAAATTATACGACGCCCATTTTTACGGGGTTTTAAAAGAAACTGGATTGGTCGATTACGACGAAATGGAAGCCAAAGCAAAAGAAGTAAAACCAAAGTTAATTATTATTGGAGCTTCAGCCTACAGTAGAGATTGGGATTATGAGAGAGCAAGAGCGATTGCAGATAGCGTAGGTGCCTTGATTTTAGCTGATATTTCACATCCCGCAGGATTAATTGCTACGAATTTATTGAATGACCCTTTAAAACATTGTCATATCATTACTTCTACAACGCATAAAACGCTTCGTGGTCCACGTGGAGGAATCATTATGATGGGGAAAAATTTTGACAATCCGTTTGGAATCCGTTGGAAAAATGGAAACTTGAAATCAATGGCATCTTTATTGGACTCTTCTGTTTTCCCTGGAAACCAAGGTGGACCTCTAGAGCATGTCATTGCTGCAAAAGCTGTTGCGTTTGGTGAAGCACTTAACCCAAAATTTGTTGATTACCAAAAACAAACCAGAGCCAATGCTCAAACCATGGCAAATGAACTTATCAATCGCGGATATAATATCGTTTCTGGAGGAACAGACAACCATTGTATCTTGATAGATTTGCGCTCTAAAAATGTTACAGGAGCAGATGCTGAAACAGCGCTGAATAAAGCTCACATTACAGTCAATAAAAACATGGTTCCTTTTGACACTCAATCTCCTGTGATTACTTCTGGAATTCGTGTTGGAACGCCTGCCGTAACAACAAGGGGACTGAAAGAAGACGATATGATTAGAATTGTTGATTTAATTGATCAAGTAATTATGAATGTAAACAACGATTCGACAATCAAAGAAGTTAGCGAAGAGATTAAAGGTTGGATGAGTGGTTATCCTTTGTATCAATTTTAGATAAAGTATTCATTTATAGTGAAGTAACCTAAGAATCTTGATTGTGATAGGTTTATGCCATATAATTTATAGCTAAACATACATTAAATGATACATTAAATGATAAATTTTAGACATACGTCATATTTTTTTTTTGCTTTGATTCTACTAAATTCATGTGCATTTAACAACAGCTTTTTGAGCCCTACAGTAGTTGACCGTGAAGCTCGTGAACAAACATTATACATTCAAGAAGATACCGTTTTAGTTCAATATCATGGAGAACAATATCAACCCTTGTTTATTCGAAATGGTCAAGATACAGTAACGTTTAATCATACCATTGAAAGCGTTTTATTTCCAAGCGAAAGTGGTAATGAATTAAATGGTTGGCTCATCATACCAAATGATATTGAAATTAAAGGAACAATTCTGTTTTTTCATGGTAACGCAGGAGATATAACTGGGCGTCATTGGAACATGAATCTACTCATGCAATATGGATTTCAGGTTTTTGCAGTTGATTATAGCGGTTACGGACTTTCTACAGGGAAAGCCAAACGTAAATTTATTATTCAAGACGGAATTTCAGCACTTGAATACATCAAACAACGCAAAGAAGTAGAAGGGACAAAGTTTATTATTTATGGTCAGTCTTTAGGTGGAAACTTAGCAGCTTCTGTCGCTGGGCGAAAAGGAGAATTAATCGATGGATTGGTTGTTGAAGGTGCTTTTTCTTCTCACAAAGATATTGGTCGCCGCTTCGCTGGTTTTTTGTCAGATTGGTTTGTAAAAGAGATGTATAGTGCAAAAGAATCTGTTCAACATTACCACAAGCCCATTTTGGTAATTCACAGTGTAATGGATTTTGTTGTTCCCCTTGAACACGGAAAAACTATATATGACAACGCTAATGAACCCAAAGAATTTTACATAATCAACGACTGTCACACTTGTGGTTCTCGAATCTACCACAAAGAAATTGGAGAAAAATTATTGGAAATGATTGGTGAATAAAAGGTCATCGCAAAAGAAACTTTCTAAGCGGTCGAATACTACTTCCAAAAATGATAATAATTAAACCATTGATAGGGATACTTATCAATGATTTCTGTCAAGCTTTTTATAAATTGCTCCAAAAGTCCTTGACTATCTCTATGTTTAACCTCCGCAACACGAGCATACAAATGATAATGTGTAGCTGATTCTTTCATCACATATACAAAAAGCACAGGAACTTTTAATCGAGATCCCAACAAAAACGGTCCAGCTGGAAACAAGGCTTTTTCGCCTAAAAATTCTGCTTCCATTGTTTTGGTATTGTCAAAAAATCTATCTCCAGTAATGTTTATCAACTCATTATTAGAAAAAGCCTCATTAAATTCAAATATATGTGACATATCGTCTTTGAGGATGATAAATTTTACATTAGATTTTAAGGAGAATGTTTCCAGAAAATGTTTTATTTGCTGTCTTTCCATATCAGTAGTTAGGATATTAACGACTGGTTCTGTTTCGAGGTTGTCATAAAAATGTTCTGCCAATTCAAAATTACCTACATGAGCACTAATTAAGATTCCTCCATTACCTGCTCTTTGCGCATTTTCAATATTTTCAATTCCATCAAATTCATAGGTGAATTGACTTCTATCACCAGAAGAAATCAACATTCGGTCAAGCAGAGTTTGTCCAAATACAAAGTAATTTCTATAAATTGCAACAACGGATTTAGCCTTAGAAAATTTTAGTCGTTTTCGAAAGTAATAGTAAATAGCCTTGTTGCTACTCCACGAGAATAAGAAGTAGTAAAACGCTACAAAAAAAAGAACAAAATAGGAGGTTTTGATGCCAATTTTCCGAATGATAAAAGCAAATATTTTGTACCCTAAAAGAGTGCCTTTCGATTTACCTTTCCATTCAGACATTCCTTACGATTTAGTCAGCAGTTTTATTTTTCAGAAGCTTATAGAAGTCAGAAAATGTTTCAATTCCTTGAAAATCTGCTTCTTCTAACTTTACTCCAGTGATTGATTGAATAACAGCAACCAAATCTACGTAATCTAGGCTATCTAAATCAAGTGTATCTCGTAGGTTTGCTTCTGGTGAAATCTCCTCTACATCTACTTCAAACTCATCGGCTAATACATCATTTATATGTATTATTTTTTCTTCCATTATTGTTAGTTTTTAATTTTTTTATAATTAAAGCTGAATTTGTCCCCCCAAATCCAAATGAATTGGACAAATATACATTAATTTTTTGTTCAACTGCTTTGTTTGTAATATTTATCTTCTTTGTATTTTCATCTCCCTCTTCGAAATTTATGTTTGGAGCAACAAAATCATTCTGCATCATTAAGGTTGAATAAACAATTTCACTTGCACCTGCCATCCAGCATTCATGGCCAGTCATAGATTTTGTAGAACTCACCAGCGGACCATTATCTCCAAAAACGCGATGTATTGCCAAAGCCTCATTAGCATCTCCAACAGGTGTAGATGTTGCATGTGCATTCACATAATCCACTTCATCTGGTCGAATACCAGCTTGTTTCAACGCTTTTAGCATAGCTGTTGAAGGACCGTCAATATTTGGAGTCGAAATATGTCCTCCATTCGATGAAAAACCATAGCTACAAACTTCTGCAATAATTGGAGCACCCCTTTTTAGTGCAGATTCTAAACTCTCTAAAACCAATGTTGCTGCGCCTCCACTTGGCACCAATCCACTCCTATTTTTATCAAAAGGTCTTAATGCCAAGGTTGGGTCGCCATCATCAAGAGCAAAAACACCCAAACCGTCAAAACTTCCCATTGCATACTTATTGATTTCTTGTGCGCCACCAGCAATGACCATGTCTTGCAGTCCATTTTTAATCATCATATAAGCTAAACCGATAGAATGAGAACCACTTGCACAAGCCGCACTAATCGTAAGATTAATCCCTTTCATTCTAAAAATGGTTGATAGATTCATGGTTACTGTTGAGTTCATCGATTTAAAAATCGCACCAGAACCCAACAAAGCAGTATCCCCCTTTTCACGAATAACATCAGTTGACTCCACAACAGATTGTGCAACACTGTCATTCCCATAAATAATTCCTACTTCATTCTTTTCGATATAATCTTTGTCGATATTTGCATTTTCCATGGCTTCAATGTCGCCATAT
>Ga0265293_10005475_pt1 | contig 21140 bp, 18 predicted proteins | sample Munlanlewell138R_FD_192505 | JGI IMG/M metagenome (GOLD analysis project Ga0265293, IMG submission 192505) | Leachate microbial communities from a municipal landfill in Southern Ontario, Canada - Leachate well 138R | ecosystem: Engineered > Solid waste > Landfill > Unclassified | place: Canada... | reverse complement strand
TTAACGTTTATCCGAATCCTGCCAATCAAGTAATCAACATTGCTTCTGGTTACGACCTGAGAAAGGTTACACTGATCAACTATGTTGGTCAGACCATATTCGCACAAGTTGTTGATGGCAACGATTTCCAGATCAACGTTTCCGGTTTCGTAAAAGGAATGTACTTCGTACGCATCGAAACTACTCAGGGTAATATTGTTACAAAACCCATTTCTATCCAATAGTCCTTAAATTAAACATTTGATGGAAAAGGTCAACCACGAGGTTGGCCTTTTTTTGTTTGCCTTGCATGCAAACCATTCTGTCCGCCAGGAAGAAAATGGTGTCGCATGATCGGAGGGAAGACAATGCGAAGCAAAAAAACACCCGCTGGCTGCTGCGCAGCGGGAACTTTATTTTACCGGAATTTTAATAAACCACCACTTTATTTTGAATCGTTGAAATGCCTGATTGAATTACAAAAAGATACATTCCAGGCGAGAGATTTTGGATGGAGATCTGCTGTTGGTCTGTGCTGAGCTGTATGGCTTTTACTTGTTTCCAATTTATGTTAAATATCTTCAGGTTTGCTTCATTTCCAAAAGGATTGGAAACCGTCACCAGGTCTTTTGCCGGGTTAGGAAAGCAAAAAGAATTGCTTACTTTATCATGGCCGGCATCATCATGGATGGCAGTCAGGTACGAGGAGTAGTAGGCCTCGGCTTTATGATTATTATAGCTTGAGTATAGAAAATTATCAAAAACGGTAAGGTAAATCAAGCCTTCGATGGAAATCCATTGTTGACCTAACCAGGTATAGTGATTCCCGGCAACTTTTTGGGTATCATAGTCATATTCACAGTCCATTTTACTTTTGTTTCTCCAATTACTCATATCGGGGATCCAAAACTCCAAAAGATCCCTAAGCAAGTTGCCCGAGTCATCATAAGCGTAGCTACGTCTGGCATTATCCTCTCAATCGTTTATACCAGTATTCCAAGTCTGCGAAAATTTCGTAAGGATATTCCCCGAATCATCATAGCTCAAGATTAATTTTTCTATATTTAACCAGTCATCGTATTCGGTTATCCATGCCTCGTAAATCTGCGAAAGCCTATTTCCTGAAGCATCATAGGTATAATTGTTTTTGTACATGTTTACCCAGGAACTGTTTCCGTTACTCCAAGCCTGAGAAAGATCCGAAACTATATATTCCGATGCATCGTAGATGTAGCTGATTTTAATGTAGTTAACCCAAGCAATGTTTGCAGTATCCCAATTCTGTTTAATGTGGGAAAGCAAGTTTTCCGAAGTATCATAGGTATAAATGTTTTTGTAAATGTTTTCCCAAGAGCTGGATTCGTTGCTCCAAGATTGTAAAATACCTGAAAGCAGCTTTTCCTTATTATCGTAGGTATAACTGTCTTTAAAGCGGTTTGCCCAGTCACCACTTTCAGCAACCCATTGCTGATGAAGGCGGGAAAGTCTGTTTCCGAAATTATTGTACGTGTAGCTATCTTTTGATTCGTTTACCCAGATTCCGCTCCCGGCATTCCATTTCTGAATAGAAAATATTAGCAACTCACCTGAAGAATTATGAGTATAGTTGCGTTTGCTAACGTTTTCCCATCCCCCTGATTCCGCACTGTTTTGACGAAGCTCTGTCAACACTTTGCCCTCGGCATCACGGAGGTAGATAGTTTTACTTTGTTGCCCGATGGTAAGATAAATAAAGACGCTATCGCAAAGATAAACCTGACCATTGGCAGCTTGCGCGTTTTTCCATAGCGCATCATCCGGCATAAGATTGTTTTGATCCACAAAGCTCCTGGAAAATTCATCCACAAAAGGAAGATCACCTTTTTGGGGATTGGCAAATTCATAATTTACACTTTGCGGGTAATGATGTTGGGAAGCAGGGTCGTTTTCAAAATGAAAATGTTGTGGCCTGACCTGCCCAAACAAAGCTGTGCTGATTGCTGCAAAGAACACAGCGACGAAAAACTGTTTTGTTTTCATACGTATCCTTTTTTTGTGTTTTATGAGCAATGATAAGAATATGTTTTAATATTCAAAAAGATAAATCAAGCCTTTATCGCGCTGCCATTCGGCAATGAGTTTGTCGGTAATGTGTAAGTGTTTTCACCCTTTCAAAAATTCCAGCGCTCGCGCGCAAGACAAGCAATTCACATCAATAAGAAAAATACAGTAATTTTGTCGACTTATTACGTTCTTTGAAACCAGGACCCAAGGGGGTCAATATTACCGATTTGTGGGTGCAATGTGAGTGAAATCCATTAGCTGTTAGTTGCTGCCCCGTCGCATTTGCGTGTAGTCGGCCTCCTTTGGCACATTCTTTTCTCTTGCATTTCTTTTCATAAATTATAAAACAAATACCATCATGATGAATCACATTACTTTGGATGATTTCAAGAAATTAGCTCAGAAGCACCAGCCTCATTGCGTAAGCATCTTTATCCCTACCCATCGGTCGGGGCAGGAGGTAAATCAGGGTCTCGACCAGCGGATGTTAAAAAATAAGCTCAAGGCAGTGCGCCTGGCGCTTGCCGAATATCAATTGAACGAGCGTGAGATTGATGAGCTGCTGCAGCCTGCCGATGCGCTGCTTGCCGGCACCAGCTTCTGGAAAAAACGCTCCGATGGCCTGGCTATATTTATCTCGCCTGGCGAGTTTGTCTATTATTCGCTGCCGGTAAAATTTGATGCTTTCTCGTTTGTGGACACACATTATTATCTGTTGCCCCTTATCCCGTATCTCAACAACGAAGGCCATTTATATCTTTTATCGCTCAGCCTCAACGAGGTAAAGCTTTACGCAGGGACGCCGCACGATCTGGACGAAATTGAAGAAGCTGCGCAATATTTGCCTGCCGGCATGGAAGACGCCCTGGGCAGTGACACAAAAGAGCGCAACTTGCAGTTTCGTTCGCAGCAAACCGGTGGTGTGCATACCATGTACCACGGCCACGGCGCCGGAAAAGATGATGCAAAAGGAGAGATTTTGAAATATTTCAAAATCGTTAACGATGGCCTGATGAAGATTTTGCACAACGAAAAAGCGCCGTTGGTAATCGCCGCCGTGGATTATCTGGTACCCATTTATGCCGAAGTCAACGATTATAAAAATCTGTGGCAAGAATCTATTGCTGGCAACCCTGAGCATGTAGACCATGCTACGCTGCATAATAAAGCCTGGGAGCTGCTGGCCGATCATTTCGACAGTGTGCGCTCTGAGAAGTCCGGTTTGTTTGAGGAGGCGCTGGCCAACAAACGCGCCGCCTATAAAATGGAGGAGGTAATTCCTGCCGCCGTCAACCAACGTGTGGATACGCTTTTTGTAAGCAAAGGCGATGAGGTGTGGGGTACCTTCGACCGCGAGAAAAACGACATCAGGATAGAAAAAGAAAAAGCCGAAAACAACACAGGCCTGCTTAATCTGGCTGCCACGCACACACTGCTCAACGGCGGACGCGTCTTTGTGATGCCGCCCGAAAACATGCCCGAAACCACCTCGAAACTCAACGCGCTGCTTCGCTACTAAGCGAAGGGCTTGACAGGGAAAGTTGTCAGGCTATCAGGTTGTGGGGTGGGACATTATTATTAAAAACCAAAAGCGCAACAGTATCCGCGGATGCTGTTGCGCTTCGTTTTTATCGGCCGCTGGCCCGGTTGTCGGTGAGCCAAAGGAAGGCTTGTTTTTTTGATGAAAATTGTTCCACGCGCGCTTCCACCAGATTTTCGTTGAAAAGCTCGCTAAGGCGGTAGCCAAAGTTGAGTTGCTCCATGGTTTTGGTGAGGATGGCCACCGATTTGTTTTCGATGATGGCTTTGTTGCGCAGCAGCCAGGCAAAAAACTGCTTCAGCTTTTCTTTAGAAAAATCGATCTTCATCTTGCGCAGATCCATCACGATGCCACGGATGCGCCCGTAGTCGGTGTCGTCGATCTGGTTTTGTTTCATGCGGATAAATTCGCCTGCGTTGAGGCTGCCCGAGAAATTCTCGATCAGATAGTTGTCTTCCAACAGATTGTATGTAATCATGCTCCTTAAAGTTTTAAAAGTTAAAGCGTAGATTATTTTATCATACAATTTATCGTTAGATTTTTAATTTGTTTTCAGCTAATACAACGGCGTATTATGGGTAATCATATCCATGAAAATACTGCCGGCAGCACCTTTTACCGCAATAGGTTTTGGGTGCTTTGCGCAATGTGTTGAAAATCCAAATGGTATCAACCCAAATCGCAGTTCCCGCACCAGGAAAGGAATAGGTTAAAAATTGTTATTATCGAAATAGGGGTGGGGTTGGCTGAAGAAAATCGAAAAAAAACGGCCTGTCAATCACTGATCGACAGGCCGTAAATGGTACCCGAGGCCGGAATCGAACCGGCACGAACAAAGTTCATTGGTTTTTGAGACCAACGCGTCTACCTATTCCGCCACTCGGGCTTGTATTTTTTAAGAACTTCGGGGCAAAAGCAGCCCGTTTTCAGGGTCGCAAAAATAGGTATTATTATTAATGTAAGATTAAATACCTAAAAAAATCTCACCTCCGGATAAAATGTGCTAATTTCGCAGCCTCATCGCAAGAGCATTTTTTGAGCGTAAAGAGGTCATTATCATGGCAGAAACAGTAAATATTTTTTCGGGTGACGGTTCCAGATACCTGGCAGAGCGCATTGCAAAGGCTTACGGTGCCGAACTGGGCAGGGTCACTATTTCACATTTCAAAGACGGCGAGTACCAGCCTTCGTTCGAGCAAACCATCCGCGGCAACGATGTGTTTCTGGTGCAATCCACCAACCCACCTGCCGACAACCTTTTCGAGCTGCTGCTGCTCATCGACGCTGCCAAGCGGGCTTCGGCACAAAGAGTGGTGGCGCTCATCCCGTATTTTGGCTTTGCCCGTCAGGATCGCAAAGATAAACCCCGCGTTTCTATTGGCGCCAAGCTCATCGCCAATCTGCTGGTAGCTGCCGGTGTGGACCGCATCATCACCATGGATCTGCACAGCGATCAGATTCAGGGCTTTGTGGATATTCCGGTAGATCACATGTACGCCTCTTCTATTTTTGTCCCTTATCTCAAAACCCTCAATCTGCCAAATATCACAATGGCCTCGCCCGATACCGGCGGAACAAAAAGAGCAGCGGCTTACGCAAAATTCCTCGACACCGACCTGGTGATCTGCTTCAAGCAGCGCAAAAGAGCCAACGAGGTAGATACCATCCGCATCATCGGCGATGTGAAAGACAAAGACATTATTTTGGTCGACGACATCATCGACACGGCCAGCACCATTACCATAGCCGCCAACATGATGATGGATCAGGGTGCCAGCTCGGTGCGTGCCGTATGCACACACCCGGTGTTTTCCGACTCCGCCTTGCAGCGCATCGAAGAATCGGCGCTGTGCGAAGTGTTGGTGACGGATACCATCCGCCGCGAATCGTCGGGCAAGATTACCGTGCTCAGCACTGCCGAAATCTTCGCCGATGTGATTGATCGCGTTAACAGAAATAAATCGATAAGTACTCACTTCGAGTTTTTCACGATGTTATAGTTCATTATTTTATTTACAAATTAATTTTTTAAAACATGAAAGCATTAAAATTGAGCGGTTCTCTTCGCGAGAACGTAGGGAAAAAAGATGCTAAAATGCTGCGCAAAGAAGCCAAGGTGCCTTGTGTGCTGTATGGAGGCGAAAAACAGGTTCATTTTGTGGTTGTCGAGAAGGCTTTTAAAGAGCTGATCTTTACTCCCAACACTTATCTGGTGGAGCTTGAGCTTGAAGGGAAAATGTACAACGCTATCCTGCAGGACGTACAATATCATCCGGTGAGCGAAAGAATTCTCCACGTGGATTTTATCCAGATTTCCGATGACCGTGAGGTAGCTATCGCGGTGCCGGTGCGCAGCACAGGTACCTCTAAAGGTGTTCTCAAAGGCGGACGTTTGATTAAGAAGTACCGCAAACTGAGAATTAAAGCGCTGCCAGGCAACCTGCCCGACGAAATCTTAGTCGATATCACACAGCTCAACATCAACGATGGTATCAAGGTTTCGGACTTGTCACGCGAAAACGTTACCTTTCTTGACCCGCCCACATCGGTAGTGCTCCAGGTGAAATCGGCCCGCGTGATCGAGCCTGAAGAAGACGAAGAAGCCGAAGGTGCCGAAGAGGCTGAAGGCGCAGAAGGTGCAGAGACTGCAACCGAGGAAAAAGCTTAATAATTTCCTTTACGGAAAAATTATAAACAAAGGTACAGAGCACGCGCTTTGTACCTTTGTTTTTTTATTAATAAAAAAATTGCGATAAGCACCTGATGAAATACCTCATAGCCGGGCTGGGAAACATAGGCAGCGAATATGCCAACACACGCCACAACGCAGGCTTTCTGGTAGCCGATGCGCTGGCACAAACAACGAAAGCCTCTTTCGAGACACTGCGCCTGGCCCAGGTAACACAAACTCGTTTTAAAGGCAGGCAACTGGTGGTGATAAAACCTACCACATACATGAATCTGAGCGGAAAAGCTGTGAAATACTGGCTTGACAAAGAAAAAATTCCCATCGAAAATCTGCTGGTGATCTTTGATGACATCGACCTCGACACCGGTGTTTTGCGCATGCGTCCCAAAGGCAGCGGCGGCACCCACAATGGCATCAACGACATCATCGGTACGCTCGGCACCAACGCTTTCGCGCGCCTGCGCGTGGGGATAGGCAGCGACTTTGCCCGTGGCTTTCAGGTCGATTATGTGCTGGGGCAATGGACAAAAAGCGAGGAGAAGATCATGCTCGAAAAAATACCCCTTGCCGTTGAGATGATTCATAGCTTTGTGTTCGCCGGAACGCAGCAAACCATGAATAGATATAATAATAAATAATCTGGTTGTAGCGATCACATTTTCTCCGGCGCATCTCCGGTTTCGTAGCCCAGCCATTCATGGCTGGGGTTCGTAGCGATTACGCCCCTTATTCCTCAAACAAATCAAACTTGATACCCTGCGCCAGCGGCAGTTCTTTGCTGTAGTTGATGGTGTTAGTCTGGCGACGCATGTAAGCTTTCCAGGCATCGGAGCCTGATTCGCGGCCGCCGCCGGTATCTTTTTCGCCACCAAAAGCACCACCGATCTCGGCACCATTGGTAGCGATGTTTACGTTGGCAATGCCACAGTCGGAACCGGCATGCGACAGGAACAGCTCCGTTTCGTGGATGTTCTTGCTGAAGATGGCCGACGAGAGTCCCTGTGGTACGCTGTTGTGCAGCTCTATGGCTTCCTCGATGGTTTTGTATTTGATAAGATAAAGCAGCGGTGCAAACGTCTCTTCCTGCACAATCTCCCAGTGGTTTTCTACTTCAGCGATGGCGGGTCGCACATAGCATCCTGACGGATACTCGTTGCTATCGGGCACCTCGCCTCCATATATTATTTTGCCGCCGGCTTTTTTCACAGCTTCCTGCGCCATCACAAAAGTTTCTACAGCCGCTTTGTCGATCAGCGGTCCTACGTGTGTCTTTTCGTCGAGTGCATGACCTATTCTCAACTGCTTGTAAGCGTGCACAATTTTGTCTTTAAAAAGATCATACACCCGTTCATGGATGATGAGCCTGCGGGTGGAGGTGCAGCGCTGTCCGGCAGTAGCGGTGGCGCCAAAGATGGATGCACGCAGTGCCAGGTTGAGATTGGCATACTGGGAGATGATGATGGCGTTGTTGCCGCCAAGTTCCAGAATGGTTTTGCCCAGACGTGCGCCCACAATATTATTTACACGTTTGCCCACGCGTGTGCTGCCCGTTACCGAAACGAGCGCTATGCGGCGGTCTTTCAGGAAATCGTCGCCAACGTATTTGGAGCTGGCAGCCACCAGGCTAAGCACCCCTTCCGGGATGTCGTTGTCGCGCAACACCTTTTCGATGATGTTGTGGGTAGCAATGGCGCTGAGCATCACCTTCGATGAGGGTTTCCACAACACCACGTCACCGGCGATAAGTGCTATCATAGCATTCCAGGCCCACACGGCTACCGGGAAGTTGAAAGCGGAGATTACGCCCACGATGCCCAGGGGATGATACTGGTCGAACATGCGGTGCTGCTCGCGTTCGCTGTGCATGGTGTATCCGTAGAGCTGCCGCGACTGCCCCACGGCGAAGTCGGCAATGTCGATCATCTCCTGCACCTCACCCAGGCCTTCCTGATATACTTTTCCCATCTCGTACGAAACCAGCCGCCCCAGCGCCTCTTTATTGCGGCGCAGCTCGTTACCAATCTGGCGCACTATTTCGCCGCGTTTGGGCGCCGGCTCCATGCGCCATACTTTAAAAGCCTCTTGTGCTTTAACCACTACTTGTTCGTAATCATCCCAGGTAGCCTGGCGGATGCCGGCAATGCGTTGTCCGTCGTTGGGCGAGTATGATTCGAGCACCTCCCCGTGCGTGGTTACCCAGCCGCGTCCGGTGTGCAGCCCGTTATTGATATCTTTTATCCCCAGCTCTTCGAGGGTTTTTTTGATGTTGAAATCTTTCATTATCCGATTTTTAATTTTTTAATAATAATTGTATCAATGATTATGGTAGTATTCTAAACCCACAACCACTGAAAATGATTGACAGGTGGCGCAAATTTTTCTGAAATAGTTCCGAATGGAAATTTTCGAAACGGTGCGTAAAACAAAATCGCTCTTCCTTGTGGGAGATCGATTTTGTTTCACTAACCCTGGCCTTTAGGCCAGGGATAAAAAGACCAAAACATTTCAGTGGGCTTAAGCCCAAACAAATAGAATATTATTAAGAGTTTTTGAAATGCTGCAAATGAGTTGCACACAATAATTAATATCAGCGCCATTTAAATCCATCATAACGCATTATTGTATTCCTTCGAGTTCGCGCAGGGTGTGGCGAAACGTGTCGAAAGCTTCTGCCACCACCTCATCTACGCGGCTGTGGAAGCGGTCGAATGCGGCGGTGAGTGCTTTGCCTTGCGGCGAAAGTTCAGACATGCCGCCTTCTTTGCCGCCGCGGCTTTTGTTGAGCAGCGGGAAGCCCAGTTGCTGCTCAATTTTTTTCAGGTCGCCCCAGGTGCGGCGGTAGGTAAGCCCGAGCTTTTGGCAGGCAGCCGTTAGTGAGCCTTCCTGATCGACAGTCTTCAGGATTTTCCATTTGCCGTCGCCCAGGATGCCCTGGCCATCCGGGGTTTCGAGCCACATCTTATGATGCAACAGGATCTCTTCGATGTTTACTTTTTGGTCGGTCATAGCTAAATATATTTTTTACCACAGATTTTTTTACCACAGAGAAAACTGAGAAGTCACAGAGTTATCAGCGTTTTTCTCTGCGGCCTCCGTGGTTTCCCGTTTTATTAGCCGCAGCGAATATAGAACGTCAGCCTCGGTTGTTTCATGGCAAGAATTAATTCAGCGGATTGGCTGTCATTTTTATTTTAAAACTAAATTTCATGGTAAAATCCAGCGGCGCTTCGTTGCAGGCATTGGTGTAGGTAAGTTTAAAGCTGTGGGGGCTATTTTTTATCAGCTCTTCCATCCGGTCGAGGGCGGCTTGCTGCACCGGCAGATTCGTCGGATTATCGACCAACAGGCTTAAATTCACATCAGAAAGTGTTGCAATGGTGGCCATCCCCTCATCGTTAAGGTCGGAAACCTGCAGGTGTGCTTCTACGATTTTCTGATCGTCGGCACCCTGGTGCATCGTCAGCCAATAGGTTACGTCAGTAATTTCGATAGATTTGATCTTGCTGCCGTATTCGCTGATGATGCTGCTTTTTTCAGCCATATCCACAGTTTGCAAAATAGTGCTCACCGTGTCGGTGGTGTAGATGGTAAATTCGTTTTCGTAGGTAAAAGTTTCGCTGATGTCGAGCACATCACTTTCGCAGCTTTGCAACCAAAGCATTGCTATTGCTGCAAACATCATCAGGAAAGTTGGTTTCATAATTTTCATCATTGGGTTAAGTTTATCAAGATTTATAAAAAGAAGCTGCAAGTATAAAACATTTTGAGCAAAGAGCGGGGCGCGAAGAGCAGGGCGCATGGAGCAAGACACACAAAGAGTGGCGATTGCAGGCTGTGGGCTGCCAACTTTGGACTGCCGCTGTTGACTTTTAGATTATCGTATCCTTTTGGGAAAGGTAGCGACTGATAGCGTCGCCAATGGATTCTTCGCTGGTTATTTCGATTTGCATGTCCAATCCATCAAATGAAGCGATCATATTTTTACCAATATTTTGCACCAGCATTACTTTGCAATCGGCAAGTACTTCGGTGAGTTGACGGTGAGCGTGGCGATCGCTGTGTTCGGCGTCTGTGGATGAAGGATTGGGACGAAACTCCAGATGACTGATGCTGTTGTTGGCGATGGTGGCCACGGCAAAAAATGTAGCTTGTTCGGTGTAGGCATGTACATGGGTTTTGTCGGATGTCGGGATGGCTATTTTTATCATGATGGTTCAAAAAATTAGGTGATTTATTTTGATAACAATCACAAAGGGAAAAGAGTTTTGGGGTAGCATTTGTATTTAAACGAAATCTGCATCACTCATGCCAGAAGCTTCTGCGAAATTTTTGATGGGCAGGGCAATGGTGAACGTCGAACCTTGCCAGGGAGTGCTCTCCACCCGGATGTCGCCACCAAGAATCCCGACATATTTTTTGCAAATGGCAAGTCCGAGTCCGGCGCCTTCGTAAAGGCGGGCATGCCCCTCGCTGCCCTGCCTGAACCTGTCGAAGATATTGGGAAGGTTTGCCGCAGGGATGCCAATGCCGGTGTCGGATACTTTTAGCAGTAGCTGCTGCGAGGTGCCATCCGTAATAATATTGGTACTTACACGCACAAATCCTTCAGCAGTATATTTGATGGCATTGTTTATCAAAATATTTAGCATCCTTACCAGGATATTTCTGTCGCTGTAGATCGTGGTTTCTTCGCCGGCAGGGTCGACGATCAGTTGTAAATGTTTTGCTTCAGCAGCTTCAGCAAATTTGTGGGTGGCTTCGTTTATCAGCTCATGCAGCCTGACGTAAGTAATGCTTACCTCGGCTTTGTTGCTTTCTATCACCGAGAGGTCGATGATGGCGTTGAGTGTGTCGAGCAGGCGTTGGCCACTGCTGTGGATGATGTCGGCCATCTCGCGAAAATCCGGGTCGGTAAGATCGGTGCGCAATATTTCGGTAAATCCCAGAATGCCGTTGAGGGGAGTGCGCAGCTCGTGGCTCATGTTGGCCAGAAACAGCGACTTAAGACGATCGCTTTCTTCGGCTTTCTCTTTGGCAGCAAGGAGATCGCGCCGGCTTCGCTCCAGCTCACGGTTGCGTTGGTCGAGCAACTGGTAAGCAAGCTTTTTCTGTCGGGTTTGTTTAGAGAGTATCAACAATCCGATAAGAATCACCACAATTGCCGTAACTAATATCAATAGTATTATCTGTTGTCGTTGCAGCAGGGTTTGTTTGTTTTTGAGGGTAATTTGGTTGAGCTGGTTTTTGCTGTTGAGCAGCTCTATTTCTTTCTCTTTTTGTTCCAAATCGTATTTGCCCTGTATTTCAGCAATCTGCTGCTGGAGGTTTTCGCTAAAAAGCGAATCTTTCAGCGCAGTGTGTTTTTCGAGATTTTCGAGCGCCTTAGCAAACAAGCCGTGGGCTTTGTTGATTTTGTAATAATTGAGATAATTTTCTTGTAAAAGTTCGGGGTTGCCAAGTTCTTTTGCCAACTGAAAGCTGCTGTCGTTATAGTGCTGGCTCATGCTCAGGTTGTCGCCAAGAAAGTACAGTTCGCCCAGGTTGTTGTAGGCAATGGAAATACCATGCTTGTCGCGGCTTTGTTTTTCTATCGCCAGTGAACGTTTCATCACGATGATTGCCAGTTCGTTCTGGCCGCTGGCAGCATACAACTCACCAATATTGTTGAGGGCGGTGGAAACACCAGAAAGATCGTTCATTTTTTCAGCTATAGCTAATGATTTCTCATAATATTCCAGCGCTTTATCGTATTGTTTCCGGTGGTCGTACACCAGCCCGATGTTGTTGTAGTAAGTTTGAAGTTCTTCCTCGCCCATCTCGATTTCTATTTCCAGCGACTTCTCATAATACTTTAACGCTTCGTCCAGATTGCCCATGTCGTAGTAAACGATTCCCAGGTTGTTGATGGCCTTGGCAGTTCCCGCTCTGTTGTCGGCATCCCGCATTATCTGCAACGAAAGGTTGTAATATTCGATTGCTTTCTGGTAGTTGCCCCAGGTGTAATACATCACGCCGATGGTGTTGAGTGTTTCGGCTGATTCCTGCGTTTTTCCCTGGCTTTCGGATGCTGCCAGCGACTTTTTGTAAGCTTCCAGTGCCTGGTATTTGTCGCCATTTTTTACGTAAAGTGCGCCCAGCAAATAGCTCAGCACCGACACACGTTCGGGCATTTGCAGCGTTTCATATTTGGCTATAGCCAATTGGTAATAATGTATGCTGCTGTCGATGTGGTTGCTCATATCGAAGTTGCAGGCAATATAGTAAAGGGCTTTGGCCAAAAGCAATGAGTCGCCATGGCGTTTGCTCAGCGTGCGTGCCTGATGATAATAGGGGTGCGCACTGTCGTGATGGTGGCTGTAATAATAGGCATCTCCCACGTTGAGCAAAGCCCTTATCTGTTGCTCATCATTGTTGTATTTTACTGCCAGGCTGTAAGCTTCACGGGCATATTGCAGCGCAAGTTGTGGTTCTTTTTCATTGATACTTTCCGATAATTCGTTGAGCAGCAACACCCGATCCTGACCGCTGGCAGTTTTTAGGTCAGATTGTGTGCCAGCCGTCATGCCGATGTTCCCTGCCGAAAATAGGGGCAGGGTAAGAATAAAAACAAAAAATGATAAAAGGTGTAACCGTATTGCGATAGCGGGCATAGTATAAAATATCAAGGTCTCAAAAGTAACATTTTGGTTTTAGCCGACGCATTGATTAGCAAAAAATATTGTGAGTGCTAAAAACATAAATATTTCTTTCCAAATTTGCGCACCAAAACATGTCATTTGTAGCGGAGGGAGAAATCTATTAGCTTTGCGCAAATAATTAAAAAACATATTTTGGAAAAGCATCTGTTGAGCAAATCAACTTTTATTCGCGGGGTGCAGTGCAACAAATCGTTGTACCTGCACAAGCACCGCTATTTCCTGCGCGACAGGCTCTCGCCCGAACAACTTGCCCGTTTCAGCCGAGGCATCGATGTGGGTTTGCTGGCGCAAAATCTCTTTCCCGGTGGCATCGACTGTAAGCCTGGCTCTCCGCGCCAATATGCAAAGTCGCTGCAAAAAACGCAACAGATTATCAGCGAGGCTGCCGCTAAGGTAATTTATGAAGCCGTTTTTCAGCACCAACAAGTGCTCATCATGCTCGATGTGCTGGCGTACGAAAATGGAAGCTGGAATGGGTACGAAGTAAAAAGCTCGCTGAAGATCTCCGACACTTTTTTGCTGGATGCAGCCCTGCAATACTATGTGATGAAAGGCGCCGGGCTGGCGTTGGACAGATTTTTTCTGGTGCATCTCAATCCTGATTACATCCGCGACAGCGAGCTTATGCTGCACAAGTTGTTTACGAAAACCGACGTTACCGACCAGGTGTTGCAGCGCCAGCCATTCATTGCACAAAAAATCGACGAACTGATCGGGGTGGTGGCGCTCACCAAATCCCCCGAAATCGATATTGGCACCCATTGCAATTATCCTTACCCATGCGACTTTATTGGCCATTGTTTTAAAAATGTTCCCGTAGGTTCCGTTTTGGAACTGACGCAATGGGCTGAAGAAGAAAAGTTTATGATGTATGATGCCGGCACGATAGCGCTTGCCAATATTAAACCTACAACAGCGCTGAGCCAGGCTCAGCAAATCGAGCTGCACCATCGGCAAAGCGGCAGCGAATATTTTGATACAAGCGGCTTAAAAGTTTTTTTTTATAAAATTTCTGATGCTCCTGTATTTTTGAATTTGTTGAGCCACCGGCAGGCAGTACCGGCATGGAAAGGTTACAAGCCCTACGACCAGTTTCCTCTTGCAGCGGATTTTGGCAGGGGCGAGTGGCACGAATCGTTTGTTAATGATGCCGGGGATGCTCCAGACGAACGTTTCTTCGATTTTCTGAAGCCGCTCATGGCCGGCGGCGAGAGTGTGGTGGTTTTTGATGCCGTCCGATTCCAGGAATTGTTGCAACGAATGGCGCATCGCCACAACAATATGCGTGATACTATCGAAGCTTTTGCTGTGCACATCATCGACCTTCAGGAGGTGTTTTCACAAGTGCTTTATTACAACCCACAAGCTGGTCAGGACTTTTCGTTACTGCAACTCTCAAAGATTCTTTTTGGCAACAGCCAACTCACCAATCTTCCTTTTTCCAGCGATGCACTCGCCACCGATAAATATCTCAAAGCCGATAAACCCCTGCCCGAAGTGCTCAGGCAAACTCTTGCAGCCTACAGCCACGGCCTGCAGATTATGACAGAAGCTTTTTATTATTATCTAAAACAGAAATTTTAAAAATTGAGGATACTATTATTGTGTAAAAAGGCAACACCAAATTTTCACCGCTAAACCACCTGGAGTAAAAAAGATTTTTTTTCTCTTCCTCTGTGTCTCTCCGTCTCCGCGGTTTATCCTTTATTTTACCACAAAGGTTTAAAGTTGATCTTTTCTTATCCTCTGTGTCTCCGTATGGTTTGTTTTTGTCTTTCGATTCTATTCTGTCCTGACAGCCAGCTCGGCTACCTGCACGATTTCGATGAGATTGTAGGTGGCGTCGTATTTCCCAAGGTACGCAATGATGTTGCAATGCTCGATGTTCCAGTCGGGGTTTACCACGTAATTATAACGCTTGGTGTAAATTTCGCCGGTAGCCAGGCCGGCAGATTCAGTCAGGTATTCTCCGTAGACACCATTGATGGCGTCGCGCAGCACGTTGCGGTGTACGTAGTTCATCAATGTGTCGGCGCCAATGCTGGGCTTATTGTTGAGCTGCGGCGCAACGATGCTGTCTTCTACAAGATACACTGCAAGCCGGTATTCTGCTGCGGGTTCGACTGTAAATTCTGTTTCGGTGGTAATAACCAGGGTGCTGAGTTTGGGAAACCATGTACCGACGAGCTTCAGGTTGGCCAGGTTGGGTTGCGCCAATTCGGCGGTGATCAGTTGTTCCCAATTGTCTTTAAGAATTGTGTAAGAAGATTGGAATGGTTTACGATCAATCATCGCAGAGGGATAAGCCCAAATTCCGAAATCAAGATTGAGTGTATTGCCCACGGTGCTCCTGAAATCGGTATCGAAAACAGTGCCTGGTAGTGGTTTGGCAAAAGCGCCTGCATGCACGTTATAAATAACCAGTCGGTGGTCGAGAGATACCGCCAGCTGGTGTACCATCAGCGAAGCTTCCGGGCAGTTTACACAGCGGTGCCCCGTAAACTCTTCGAGCAGCACCTGACGCTGGGTGGTGCTTACCGAATCTTTGAAAAACAAAGTGTCGTCAGGATTTTCGGGATAAATCTTGTGATCGACAACTTTGATCGGCTCGTCGATTTTTTCGCACGACATCCAGCCAAACGAACCGATGGCGAAGGCGAGCACTATGGTGAAGAAAAGTTTCCTTGTCATAAGTTGCAAAATTTTGATGTATTAAAACGAACTGGTGATGGTGAGGGTAAGACCCGTTGAGGCCGGCACATAGCGGCACACGCCACCCACGCATAATAATCCTTCGCGCTGCCGTCCGTAGCGCACCGAGAAACGGTTGGATTTCTGTGTGTATCCAAAAGAGACATTATAATAATGTACCTGCTTGTCGTCAACAGGATTTCCATAATTAAACTCGTCCTGAATGCTGAAAAACCATGTGGGCGACACATTGTATTCGAGCATCAGTGCCAGCCAGTCGCCGTCGTCTTCTTTTGTAAAAAGCCCTTGCAACTCGGCACGCAGCGAGTTGCGACTGTTGAATTTGTAGGTAACATCCAGCACACCGATGTTGGCATACACCATATTTTTATCATCGTAAAGGTTGTCTTCGATCACATGCAGGTTGTAGGTCTGATGAAAATAAGCTGCTTTGGCTTTTACTTTCGGACTAAATTTTTTGTCGATGGTAAGGTTCAAATCCTGGTAATAGGTAAGATCGCCGATGGAGAAGAAATTGCTGTTGTAGCCTTCGGTGCCGGTAACGCCGCCGGTGACGTCGGAGTAGATCGAATCTTTCTCAATCGACTTGGCCAGCGCATAGTTAAAGGTGAGCGTGGTGCCGTATCTTCCGCCAATGGCTGATTTTTTGGGAATGGTGTAGATCACCTGTCCCTGCAAGCCAAACTCTCCGTTGGGCTGTGTGGCATACGGATACATGGTGGCCATGCTGTACTGGTGCTCTTTGCTGATGGCCGGAAGGTAGTTGATGTCGAGCATGGAGGGGTTGCCCGATTCGCTGAGCTTGGATTTGTAGCTCATGTTATCGATCCATTTGGTGGCCAGGAAAATTCCCAGCCCTTTGGTGCTGTACGATAGCGTCGAATACACAGCCGAGCCTTCGCGGTAGATGTAGTTGTTGGTAGCATTCGGGTCGGCGCCTTTGCGGGCATATTCGCCATAAAAGTTGAAGCCGCCATGGGCAATGTTGGTGCGCGCTGCCCATGAGCCTACGTTGTGCGGGATGGTCATTTCGTAGGTCGTTGTTTCGATCCAGGGGATGCTGTCGACAAGAAATTCGCGGTTGCGGGTGTAAAAAACATTGCCCGTTTTTTCGTACTTGCTCACAAAACTGCCACCCAGGCTAATCTTGGTTTTTGCGTCGGCTATGCCATCAAACATTTCGTTGAGATAAAAATCGCCGTCGAAGCCTTTCACGATGCCGCGGTTGCCGGCTTCGTAAGGTTCCCAGAAATAGCGTTGTGTTCCCACCAGGCCTTTTAACATTATCCCTTTGTAGGGCGAAAAACGTGCATTAAAACCATAAAAGTTATTGTCGTAACCCAGCGTCCACTCTTCCCAACTGCGCAATATCAGGCCGCTGCCAAATTGCTCGTAAAAGTGGCCGGCAGTCATTTCCAACGTTCCCACTTTGTATTTGGCAAACCAATAGGGAACGCCTATGCCTTCGTAGCGATCGTCGAAACCGAGCATGGGATTCAGGTAGCCCTCCAGGCGCAAGCCTGCCGAGAAGTCGCCGTTGGTGTAGATGACGTTGGAGAAAGCGTTAAGCCCGAATTTGCGGAAGTTAAGCAGCGAGTCGGTGATGCCCAGCTTGTCGTCTTCGCTGTAGTACTGGGCGTCGATTTGCACGTTACCGTTTACTTGTCCCTGCTCAAGAAAATTTTGTGCGCGCGTGGCCAGCGTCGTCATCATCAACAAAGCCACCACAGCGCTAAAGTGTAGATTTTTCAAGATAAAGTAGTTTTTGATAAGCTGTGAATGATCAGGCGCATTTAGTCGATTTTTTTACCGGCGGCTATTTTTTTCACGATCTCGATGTATTCGTGTTCGTCGCCTTCCAGATAGCCCACATGTTGCCACACTACGTCGCCATTTCCATTTAGGATAAAAGTGTGGGGAGGTATGTTCACGTTCATGGCGCGCTTCAGGTCGCCGTTGGGGTCGAGCAGCACATCAAATTCCCAGCTCCGGCCATTAACGGTGGGCAACACACGCTTGCTCGAGCGGACGTTGTCGATGGAAACGGCATACAATTTCACGCCGGTTTCGTCTACCCAATCTTCATAAACCTCGTTGATGGCGTCGTGCTCTTTCATGCAGGGTTTGCACCAGGTTGCCCAAAAAGTGATAATCACCGGCTTGCCGTCGTTGTGGATTTGTTTGGTGTTGAAACGCTCGCCCTGAACAGTTTGTATGTCAACTTCGGGAAGGGAGAACAGTGCTTTATTTTCCGACTGGCTGTAGCCAATAGTTACAAAAAGTAGTGCAGCGAGGAGAAATACGTAGTTTTTCATAAATAAAATAGAATGTTAATAGTAAATTTTGGTGGTGCAAAAATAGGTTTTTCTAATAATAGCAATCTTACAAGATATAAGTTTCCAGCAATTTAGAATCTGTCGAAGGGAGCAAATCAATGCGGTTGATTTCGTTAGGGACGAGCACGCACTCGCCCATTTTGAGGCTAAGGCTGCCGTGGGGATATACCAGCGTGAGGTGGCCGGCAACGCAAGTATAGATCACAAAGGAATCAAGCTCTTCGTAGTTTTTCATCAGTGGCTTGTCGATGTGCAGCAGGTTGGTGGTAAAAAATTCTCCCTTTACTATCTCCACAGTTTCATTTTTTGCATCAGCATAGTGGCTTTTGTAATTGTCGTACACATTATAGTCGATGGCTTCGAGGGCTTGCTCGGTATGCAGCTCACGTGGGTGGCCATTTTTATCCACACGATCCCAGTCGTAGATGCGGTAGGTAGCGTCGCTGGTTTGTTGTATTTCGGCCAGCAAAATTCCCGGCCCCAGCGCATGCACCCGCCCGGCAGGCACGTAGTACACGTCACCGGCCTGCACCTTTTCTACATTCAAAATTTCTTTAAGGGTTTTATTATTAAGATGATCGAGATAAGTTTTCTGGTTTACCTTTCGGCTAAATCCGCTGATGAGTTCGGCGTCTTTGTCGGCGCTGATGATGTACCACATCTCGGTTTTGCCGTTGTCCAGCCCGCGTTTTTGCGCCAACGCATCATCGGGATGCACCTGTATGCTCAGATAGTCGGCGGCATCGATAAATTTTACCAAAATGGGAAACTCGTTTTCATATTTTTGGTACACCTTACCACCCACCAGGTCGTCCATGTACACTTCCACCAGCTCATTGAGTTCGTTGCCGGCCAGAAATCCATCGGCAACCACTGTTTCGTCGCCGGCTACACCCGACAGCACCCAGGCTTCGCCACACTTGCCGATACCCTGGCAATCCATTTGCAATACATCCTTAATTTTGTGGCCGCCCCAGAGCTTCTCCCGAAAGCGTGGCTTGAACTTTAGTGGATAGAGCTTGTTCATTTTTTCTTGTTTTTATTTACAAAAAGATTTTTTTTCTTAATGAATATTTCAAACGACGACCTGCAACAATTAATTGCCTTCAGGCAAAGGCTACACCAGCATCCCGAGCTGTCAGGAAAAGAGGTTGAAACCGCCAAAAAAATCAAAGAATTTCTTAAAAAGTTTTCGCCCGATCAAATTTATGAAAATCTTGGCGGCGCCGGACTGGCTGCCGTTTACCGGGGAAGTGGCACAGGTCCTACGGTTTTGCTGCGTGCCGATATGGATGCGTTGCCTATCGACGAAACCAACGATTTCGACTATAAGTCGAAGAACAAAGGTGTAGCGCACAAATGCGGTCACGACGGCCACTCCGCCATACTTTCGGGAGTGGCGCAGGCACTGCACCAGCAGCCTCCTGCCCGTGGGCGCGTGGTGTTGCTTTTTCAGCCTGCCGAAGAAACCGGCCAGGGAGCCAGACGGGTAATCGACGACCCGAAATTCGCGGAGCTGCAACCGGATTACGCTTTTGCTTTGCACAACCTGCCCGGTTTTGCTGCCGGGCATGTGGTGGTGCGCGACGAGCATTTTGCTGCCGCCAGCAAAGGAATGATCATACGCCTCACCGGCAAAACGTCGCATGCTGCCAATCCCGAACATGGCATTAGCCCGGCAATGGCTGTCGCCGATATTATTAAAGAGCTTACCGGTCTTTCGATGGAAAAGAGGGGTTTTAATGATTTTAAACTCATCACCGTTATCCACACCCGGCTGGGTGAAATAGCTTTTGGCACCTCACCCGGCTATGCCGAAGTAATGGCTACCCTGCGCAGCTTTCGCAACGACGACATGCAGCAGCTCACCGACAAAGCTTTAGCTATTGCCGAAAAGGCCGCCGACCAATACCGCCTGCACGAAAAAATAGAGTGGCGTGAAGAATTCCCCGCTACCATCAACAATCAGGAATGTGTGGATATAATACGGCAAACGGCCACAAAAAATAACTTGAAAATTGAAGAACCTGAAACGCCTTTCCGCTGGTCAGAAGACTTCGGGTATTTTACATCCGAATACAAAGGCGCCATGTTTGGCATCGGCTCAGGCAAGAACCATCCCGAGCTGCATCATCCCGACTACGACTTCCCTGACGAGATCATTCCGCAGGCCATCAATATGTTCGATGGAATCATCAGAAATATCTTAGCATAAACTGGGAATGCATCCACGAATTACACGAATTAGGCGAATGAACACGAATTTTATATTAAAAACAAGAAAAACCACAGAGGACACTGAGTTTTTCACAGGGTTCACAGAGATTTTCCTCCGCGTTCTTTGCGTCTTCTCTGTGGTTAAAAAAAAATTAGTGGAAATTCGCTGCATTGGCGGAAATTAGCGGACAGTCAGAAGAATCCACGAATTACACGAATTAGGCGAATGAGCACGAATTTTATATTAAAACCAAAGAAAAACCACAGAGGACACGGAGTTTTTCGCAGAGTGCACAGAGATTTTCCTCCGCGTTCTTTGCGTCTTCTCTGTGGTTAAAAAAAAATTAGCGGAAATTAGCGGACAGTCAAAAGAATCCGCGAATTCACACGAATTAGGCGGATGAACACAAAAAAAGCTTAATAACTTTTTCTCTGCGCCTCAGCGCCTCCGCGGTGAAAACCAAAGAAAAACCACAGAGGTCACGGAGTTTTTCACAGAGTGCACAGAGATTTCCCTCCGCGTTCTTTGCGTCTTCTCTGCGTTCTCTATGTGGTTAAAAAAAGATTAGCTGAAATTAGCGGATGGTCAAAAGCATCCGCGAATTCACACGAATCAGGCGAATGAGCACGAATTTTATATTAAAACCAAAGAAAAACCACAGAGGTCACGGAGTTTTTCGCAGAGTGCACAGAGATTTTCCTCCGCGTTCTTTGCGTCTTCTCTGCGTTCTCTGTGGTTAAAAAAAAGATTAGCGGAAATTAGCGGATGGTCAAAAGCATCCGCGAATTCACACAAATTAGGCGAATGAGCACGAATTTTATATTAAAACCAAAGAAAAACCACAGAGGTCACGGAGTTTTTCGCAGAGTGCACAGAGATTTTCCTCCGCGTTCTTTGCGTCTTCTCTGCGTTCTCTGTGGTTAAA
>Ga0265293_10005474_pt1 | contig 21141 bp, 17 predicted proteins | sample Munlanlewell138R_FD_192505 | JGI IMG/M metagenome (GOLD analysis project Ga0265293, IMG submission 192505) | Leachate microbial communities from a municipal landfill in Southern Ontario, Canada - Leachate well 138R | ecosystem: Engineered > Solid waste > Landfill > Unclassified | place: Canada... | reverse complement strand
CCTGGTCGGCTTCGGCAATGCCCGCAATCACCGGCGCGGACTTCAGGGCCAGGTTCATCCTGAATGTGCCCGTCCCAAATTTCAGCGCAGCAATGTCCTGAACGAAATCCTCATCGAGGTCCTTGCTGTCGAGCAGCTTCAGGAAGGTGCGCTTGGGATCTGTATTGGCCAGGACGAAGCGCGCACGGACTTCTTCCCCGCTTTCCAGGCGAACGCCCCTTGCGGCCCCGTTCTCGACGACAATCCGCTCGACGGGAGCAGACAGGCGGATTTCGACCCCGGCTTCACGCGCGGCTGCAGCCAGCGCTCCCGTGACCGAGCCCATTCCTCCTTTCGCGATGCCCCATTTATTCCTGACGCCATCCAGTTCCCCCAATACGTTCATGAAGAATGGAAGAGCGGTTCCCGGCGCCCGCAGCGTGGCGAAATTTCCTGTCTGGCAATGGCCGGCGTAGAGCTGTCGGATTTCCGCGCTCTCGAACCAGCGGTGAACGAGATCGTAGGCGCTTGTGGTGAACATCTGCGACAGGAAATGCCTGTCATCTTCATCCAGGTGGCGCATCGACAACAGCGTCTGCAGCCCACCCATGATCGAGGACATGCCACCCTTCAAGGCCGGCGGCTCGCGCATCCACTGTTCGCGGATGATTCCTCCGACGCGTTCCAGCTGACGGCGAAGCTTCTTCATGGCTTCGTAGTCGCGGTTCGAATAGCGCCCGATGGTTGCGCGATCCCTGTCGTCGTCCCCGGTCAGGAGAATGGTGTTGCCATTTCCAAGAAATTCGACCGCGCCACGATAGGCCACCGTCTCGAGGCCATGGCGCTTGAGGTCAAGGTCCTTGATGATCTCCGGCCGAAACATTCCGAAGGAATACGACGCCATGGAATTCCGGTAGCCAGGATAGAATTCCTGGGTGACGGCCGCACCGCCTACCAAGTCGCGCCGTTCGAGCGCCAGGACTTTCATTCCGGCCCTTGCAAGATAGGCGGCCGCCACCAGGCCGTTGTGGCCGGCGCCGACGACTATTGCATCGTACGAATTCATTTGACCGCTTGCTCCATTGTAGGACCCTCGCCGCAATCGACACAAGTCATAATATGTCCTATGTGAGTCATCACACACCTTAAGATTCCACCTGTCAAGGGGACAAAGCGAAAGCTGCGGCGCTACGTCCACCGTCCCAAAAAGCCGGCAGCACATTGAGCGGAGGCAGTGGTGGGGCCCGTTCCGTTGCCGCTCTTTTTCGGACGTACCCGCAACATGCTTGCTGAGCGTGGTGTGTGCCCATAAAAACGCGAACCGTCGGCGCAGATGCCGTTCCGCGAATTCAAGCCTGGACCTTCCATCCAAACACTGTCTTTCGCCGGCACACGGTAGCTGCCGGCTACAGCGAGGACGAACCACCGTGACCGAATCCATCGTCGAATTCCATGTCGAGATGCAGCAGCTCCTGGGCGACCGCGGCTGGCTTGCAGCACCCGCCGACCTATCCGCCTACAGCGGCGACTGGCTGAAGAGATACGGAGAAACGCCGATCGGCGTGGCCCGGCCGTCGACGACCGAAGAGGTCGCGGCGGTGGTGAAGTCATGCATCGCGCATGGGGTTTCGATCTCGCCGCAGGGCGGCAATACGGGACTAGTCGGCGGCGGCGTTCTTTCCTGCGGGGCAAAAGGAATCATCCTTTCGCTGGCGAGGATGAACCGCATCGTCACCATCGACCCCATCGATTTCACCGCCACGGTGGAAGCCGGCGTCGTGCTTGAGATGCTGCATGGCGCGCTTGCCGACCAGAAACTGATGTTCCCGCTGCATCTCGGCTCGCAGGGCAGCGCCCAGATCGGCGGCCTCATCGCCACCAATGCCGGCGGCAGCCACGCCATGCGTTTCGGCATGATGCAGGACCTCGTGCTCGGCCTCGAGGTCGTGCTCGCGGACGGCAGCGTCTGGAATGGGTTACGTCGGCTGATCAAGGACAATGGCGGCTATCAGTTGCGGCGGCTGTTCTGCGGTTCAGAAGGAACGCTCGGCATCGTCACGCGCGCCGTGCTGCGTCTTCATCCCGAACCTGTCTCGCGGGCGACCGCACTACTTGCCGTCGACAGCCTCGACGCCGCCGTGCAGGCTGGCGCGTTCCTGCGCGCCCGCACCGGGGAGTTCCTGACGGCCATCGAGTTCTTCAACGAACTCGGACTTGGGCTGCTCCGCAAGCATGTCGGCGGCATCGTCGCACCGATCGTCACGCCGGGACCAGTGTACCTGCTGGTGGAACTCGCCACCTCCATTCCCGGTGTCGAACTGAGCGAGATCCTCGAGAACGCGCTGGGCGAGAGTTTCGAAGCCGGCATCGTCACCGATGGTGCCATTGCGGCCAACGAGGCACAGCGCCAGGAATTCTGGCGCATCCGTGAAGAAATGCCGGAGGGCCAGCGGCTCGAAGGCGCACAGATCAAACACGATGTGGCCGCTCCCGTTGGCCGGCTTCCGGCCTTCGTGGCCGCCGCCACGGCTGCCGCCGAAACGGTACTGTCCGGCGTCAGGGTCAACCCGTTCGGCCATCTGGGCGACGGCAATGTCCACTTCAATCTGACGCCGCCGGAGGGTGCTGCCGATTTCTCAGGGCTGGATGCCGACCTGTCGGAAGCGATCTACGCCGCCGCCGTCGCGCATGATGGGACTTTTGCGGCCGAACACGGCGTCGGCCAGTCGAAGGTCGGCCTGGCCGACCGCTATCGCTCCGACGTCGAGCGCGACTTGATGCGCAGCATCAAGCGTGCGATCGACCCACGCGGTAAGCTCAACCCCGGCAAGGTGGTCGTCTAGCGCAATTCCAGCAAAAACTGGGCAGCGGTTTGCGCCCGGAATTGCGCAACAGCAATGAGTGAGGGCGCTTCCGCAGTTCGGAGAAAAGCGGAAACGTTCTCGTGGCTCTAGATCACTGCTCGCTCGTAGAAAGGTCGGTTGTTCCGAATGCGCTCGTAGCCCAGGGGGGTGAGATCGAGTGTGCGGAATGCCCCGTAAGTCGCCAGCTCAGCAAGTCCGCGGCCAACCGCCGGCGCTTGCTGCAGGCCGTGCCCACTGAACCCGTTCGCAAAATAGAAATTCCGAACTTCATCGTGCGGGCCGACAATCGCGTTCTGATCCAGCGTGTTGTAATCATAATGCCCGGCCCAATAGTTCTGCAGTTTGATGGCCTCGAACTGCGGGATGCGGTGCGCCATGTTTGGCCAGACCTGATCCTCATACTCGCTATGGCCCACCTCGAAATCGTCCGGCGAGACGGCCAGGTCAGGATCAGGGACGCCGCCCGAGAGGAAAAAGGCGCCTTCAGGCCGGCAAAACACGCCTGACGGATCGATTACGTTCGGCATCCGCCCCTCGATGGGTGTGTGGCAACTGAAGATAAAGATGCTGCGGCGGCGGGGTTCGACCGGAATTTCAAGGCCGGCCTTCCGCGCGATTTCGGGTCCTCGGGCGCCTGCCGAATTGACGACGAGGCCGCAGCCGATTGTTTCTCCGGTTCGCAGCACCACATGGGTGATCTCATCGCCCTTTCGCACGATGTCGACCACCTCGTTGTCGATATATTCGACGCCGCGGCGTCGGGCGCGTTTTCTGAAACCCTGCAACAGCCCGTAACTGTCGAACCAGCCTTCGCCGGTTCGCCCCCAGCTTCCTGCGGCGAGGTCGTCCACGTTGATATAGGGAAACCGCTCCCTGATCTGGCCCGGTGTCAACAGCACGGTGTCGGCCCCGTTCTCCTGCTGAAGGGCAACGTTTTCCTGCAGCGTCGGCAGTCCTGTTTCGGTGGCGACGAACAGATAGCCGTTCTCGTGAAACCCGATATCGGGGGCTTCGCCGTCAACCTCGACATTGTCATGGAAATTGCGAATGAACTCGACCCCGAATTGCGAGATCTTCACGTTGATCGGATTGGAATATTGCTGACGAATGGCGCTCGTCGACAGGGTTGTCGATGCACGGCTGTAGGTGGAATCACGCTCGACCACGAGGACGGAGCCATCGAAATCGGGATTCATGCTCAGAAAATAGGCCGTGGAGCTGCCGATGACGGCACCTCCGATGATGACGACGTCGTAACCGCTCTTGCTGGCGGTACGGCTCTGGATTCCGATTGCTGTCATGAGATCATCTTTATCTGGTCAAGGCCGTCGTCGTGGTCCACCGCTTTCCGGCCGGCGGCAACGCAGCTTCATCCGGCCTTTGCGGCTGCAATATCGGAAAAGCGCGCCGCTAGTCCATCGGCAGCGGAGCAGAGCAGACCAAGGTCGCTGCCTACGGCGACCATGCGCGCGCCCCACTCGGTATAGCGTCTCGCATCGGTCTCGTTCGGAGTCAAAATGCCGGTGACGATGCTGCCTTCGGATGCCAGCGCCAGAACGGAGTGGATTGTCTCCTGAACAGTCGCGTCGGCGGGATTGCCGAGTGCGCCGATATCCGCAGACAGATCGCCCGGCCCGACGAAGATCGCGTTGACGCCATCGACCTCTGCAATTGCCTTGGCTTCGCGCGCCGCCACGGCGGTCTCGATCTGCAGCGCGAGAAAGATCTCGTCGCTGGCCCTGCCATGGTAGTTTTTCGTGCGGCCATAACGATTGGCGCGCTGGCTGGCTGAAAAGCCGCGAACGCCATTCGGTGGATAACGCGTGGCCGCGACAATGGCGCGCGCTTCCTCGACCGATTGCACATTGGGAATCAAAAGTGATCGTATGCCAAGGTCGAGATACTGCTTGATCAGGCTGTTGTCGTGATGCGGCAGCCTGACGACAATCTCCACGGGATAGCCGGTGGCTGCCTGATGCTGGTGGAGAACCGACATCATGTCGTTCGGGCTGTGCTCGGCGTCGATCAGAAGCCAGTCGTAGCCTGACCCGGCCAGTACCTCGGTCACGACCGAACTTCCAAGGGAGCACCAAAGACCCAGCTGGAAACGACCGCTCTTGAGAGCTGCCTTGAGAGGATTTTTAAGCGCTTCCATCTTTTTCATTTGATCCTGCAACGTTGACTGATTAGACGCATTATTTGTATGATGACATATGGCGCAATCAGATTTGCCGGTCAATGTCTAATATCAGTTGTCAGATGTCATCTGTGATTGGCATTGTCGGGACCGAGCCTGCATGAGAAGGAAAGACGCATGAAAATCGGCTTCATTGGATTGGGTGTGATGGGGCAGCCAATGGCTGGTCATTTGTTGCAGGCGGGCCATGCTGTCTCGACGTGCGTGAACCGGACGCCGGTCTCCGATCGGTTGCGTCAGCAGGGCATTGCGGTGCTCGAGACTCCGCGCGCCGTGGCGCAGGCCAGCGAAGTGGTCATTGCCATGCTGCCGGATACGCCCGATGTCGGTCGTGTATTGCTCGGCGCCGAAGGCGTGATCGAGGGCGCGGCGCCGGGAACGTTGGTGATCGACATGAGTTCGATCGATCCGATCGCGACGAGGCAATATGCGGCGGCGTTCCGGGAACGTGGCTGCGACTATCTCGATGCGCCGGTCTCCGGTGGCCAGGTCGGTGCGGAGGCGGCCAGTCTCACCGTCATGGTAGGTGGGACCAGAGACGCCTACGAAAGGGCGCTGCCGCTTTTGCGCCTGATGGGCAAGAACATTACGCTGGTGGGCGATAGCGGGGCAGGGCAGTGCTGCAAGATCGCCAACCAGATAATCGTCGCCTCCAATATCGCTGCGGTCGCCGAAGCGCTGGTCTTCGCCACCAAGGCGGGATGTGACCCGGCCAAGGTTCGCGAGGCGCTGATGGGCGGCTTTGCCGCCTCCCGCGTGCTCGAAGTCCATGGAAACAAGATGATCGGCAGGACATTCGAGCCCGGATTCAGGGTTCGCCTGCACCAGAAGGACCTGGGCCTCGCCCTCGACGCGGCGCGCCACCTTGGCGTTTCACTGCCGGGCGCGGCGATGTGCCAGCAATTGTTCAATGGCGCGAAGGCCAACGGAATGGCCGACAGTGATCATTCGAGTCTTGTAACGGAACTGGAGCGGATGGCGGCAATCACCATCGCCAAGGAGTGACAATGCCCGTAGGTGGCAAATCGACCGTATATTTCATGATCGCTGATCCTGTGGATCACGCGAAATCGCCCGGAATGTTCAACGGGCTCTTCGAAACGGAAAACATCGACGCCATCATGGTGCCGGTCAGCTTTCCCGTTTCCGGTTTCGAGACGAGTTGGTCTTCATTCGAACAAATGAAGAATCTACGTGGAATGATCGTGAGCGTACCGTTCAAGGGCCTCGCCTTTGCGCATTGCCAGCATGCCAATCCACGTGCCAGCAGGGTTCGCGCGGCCAATGCCGTGATCCGGCAATCGGACGGGTCGCTCTTGTGCGACAATTTCGACGGGGCTGGCTTCGTGGAAGGCATGAAGCGCAACCGCCATGTCATGCGGGGAAAGCGCGCGCTGCTCGTCGGTGCGGGCGGGGCGGGTGCCTCGATCGCCTTTTGCCTTGCCGAAGAGAAGGTGGAAAGCCTGACCATCTGCGACATAGACGGCGACCGGGCTTCCACGCTGGCGCGGCTCGTTGCGGAGGAGTTTCCCCAGTGCCAAGTGACAACGGGCGCGCCAGACCCTAGAGGTCACAATCTGGTCGTCAACGCTACTCCGGTTGGGCTGAAGCCGGACGACCCCTATCCGCTGGACGTCGATAGACTAACGGCCGAAATGACCGTGGTCGACATCATCATGCAGCCGCGCGAAACCCGCCTCCTGCAGCGTGCGAAGGCGATCGGCTGCGCCATCCAGTTCGGTCAGGAAATGATGGATTGTCAAATGGAATTGCTGGCAGATTTCCTGCAGGTCCGCGGAAAGGTGGAAGTCGAATGAGCAGTGCAGAAACGGTCGTGATCACCGGGTCAACCAGTGGAATCGGCAAGGCGATTGCCCTGCGCTACGCGCGCGACGGTGCCAATGTCATCATATCGGGACGTAACGGCGAGCGCGGCGCGGCAGTGGCGAACAATGTTCGCGAACTGGGCGGGCAAGCGCTCTACGTGCCTACGGAACTATCCGATCCCGCCTCGATCGAGGCCATGGCCGGGCAGGCCGCCAAAGCTTTCGGACCGGTCGACATATTGGTCAATGCCGGAGGCATCCTGCAAAGCGGGAAAGCCGTTCTGGAGCAGACGCTTGAGGAGCACCAGGCGCTGTGGGATGTCAATTATTTGGGAACGCTCTTAGCCTGCCAGGTATTCGGCCGCGCGATGAAGGAGCATGGCAAGGGCGCTATCATGAATATCGGTTCGCTGGCCAGCCTCGCTCCTCTTTCGCTGCCCGCCTACACGCCGGGAAAGGCGGCTGTCTGGTCGCTGACGCAGATTCTGGCTGCCGAGCTCGGGCCCTTCGGCATCCGCGTCAACGCGGTCGCGCCCGGCTATACGCTTTCTGACGGATTGAGAGAGAAAATCCGGCTGGGCCAGCGCGATCCCGAAGCGATCAAGGAGACGACGGCGTTACGCGCCTTTGTAAAACCAGAAGACGTGGCGGAGGCGGTCCACTTTCTCTGCTCGGGTATGGCGACTTCAATCACGGGGGTTATGCTTCCGATTGACGCCGGATGGCTGGTTCACGCACCTTATGCTTCGTATAAACAGGGAAACCCAATCCGCCCACTGGACAAAAGGTCACTACAAGGGAACGGATGACTGGAATACAATTGCGCTAAAAGGTCGGGCACCGGACAAAAGGGATAAATAATGCTAAGGAAAAGAGAAAGTCTTACATCCCAGGTCGTCAGGGAACTGACTCGAAAAATAGATGACAAAATCTATGAACTCGGTCAGCAGATTCCGACTGAGGCGGAACTTTGTGAAGAATTCGGCGTCAGTCGAACGGTAATTCGGGAAGCCATAGCTTCACTGCGATCTGATGGAATTCTAGTGTCTCGTCAGGGGATTGGTGTCTTTGTTTCATCACGCACTCGTCTGCCGCCTTTCGATATTGAGCCGGCATCGCCCGGGAAGTTGACCGATATCATCAACATACTCGAACTGCGGGTGAGCGTCGAAGTCGAAGCGGCAGGCCTTGCGGCGGAGCGGAGCACGCCAAAGCAGCTCAAGCTGATCGAGAAGCGTCTCAAGGCGATGGAGCTTGAACTCGGCGGTGACGAAGCAGAGCGAGGCCACGCGGATTTCGAGTTCCATTGCGAGATCGCACGGGCGACGAACAACCCGTATTTCGAAAAGTTCATCAATTTCATCGGTCCGCTGATTATTCCGCGGCTGCGATTCAGCGCCCCGGAGCGAAAAGAAGACAAGGATCTGGCCTATCTCAAGCAGATCCGTACTGAGCACCGCAACATCGTCGATGCCATTGAGGCGAGGGACAGCGAAGCCGCACGGCTTGCGATGCGTGAGCATCTCAGGGGCAGCCTCGACCGCTACAAGATGCTGAGAAAAGACAAGAAGCTGGCATCTGCGGGTGCTTGAGGATCGTGCCTCTACGGCCACCGGCGTCGTCTTGTTTGCTGAGATCTTAGGGAAATTCTTTTCACCGTCTCGATGAAACGGTGAAGAGAGCTGTCTCACATATCTACGCGGCCGCGACGACGATGATCTCCACCAGCATACCTGGTTGCGCCATGCGTGCCTGGCCTGTCGAGCGGCAGGGCGCGGACGCCTTGTCAATCCAGGCATCCCAAACCTTGTTGACTGCAGCGAAATCCCGAACATCGTCCAGCCACAGCGTGGCATGCAGGATTCGGGTCTTGTCGGTGCCTGCCTGTTCGAGCAGGCTGTCGATCTTGGCCAGGACTTCCGCGGTCTGGTCTTCGGCGCTTAGACCGGGAGTGCCGACCTGGCCCGTCAGGTAGACGAGGCCGGCATGCTTGGTCACATGGTGGATACGGGTGTCGAAGCCGATACGCGTTATGTCGTTCATTTGGGGTCTCACTTCACTGCTGTAGCCTGGTGGACGAGCCGTCGGATGGCGGAACAACCGCCGCTAAGATCGCGTCCATCAAGATTTCCTATTGTCATATGACTGGCGTCATACTACAGCTGAATAATACCTTCAACCCACTAGCGGCCGGTGCCGCGCAAAAGGCGTGATGGCAATTTTTTTGCAAGCGAGGAAGATGTGCATAGCAATTTGATCAACGGCGAGTGGGTCGGGGCCGACCAGAGTCGTCCCAATATCAATCCCTCCGAACTTTCCGATGTCATCGGCGAATATGCTTCTTCCGGCAGGGCGCATGTTGATCAAGCGATCGAGGCCGCTGGCGCAGCCCAACGGGGTTGGGCGGCCACGAACATCGAGGAGCGATTCGCCATTCTCGACCGAGCCGGCAATCTCATCCTGGAGCGTCGCGAAGAAATCGGCCGCCTGCTCTCGCGCGAAGAAGGCAAGATCCTCGCTGAAGGCATCGCCGAGGTCACGCGCGCCGGGCAGACCTTCAAATATGTTGCGGGAGAGGCATTGCGTTGCAGTGGCGAAACCTTGCAGTCGGTCCGCACCGGAGTGGAAGTCAACATCACCCGCGAGCCGGTCGGCATCGTCGGTATCATCACGCCGTGGAATTTCCCAGCCGCGATACCCGCCTGGAAGATTGCCCCGGCGCTTGCCTATGGCAACACGGTTGTGTTCAAGCCAGCCGATCTGGTGCCGGGTACGGCATCCGCGCTTGTCGCCATACTGGTCGAGGCGGGCCTTCCGAAAGGCGTCGTAAACCTCGTAATGGGGCCGGGCTCGATCGTAGGCCAGGCCATCGTCGATGACCCGCGTACTCGCGCCGTGAGCTTCACCGGCTCGACTAGGACTGGCCGCGCCGCAGCTGAAACCTGTGCGCGGCTCGGCAAGAAGGTCCAGCTCGAGATGGGCGGGAAGAACCCCCTGATCGTTCTGAACGACGCGGACCTCGACACGGCAGTCAACTGCGCCTTGAACGGGGCGTTCTTTGCGACCGGACAGCGCTGCACAGCGTCGTCGCGACTGATCGTCGAGCGTGAAATCCGTCCGCGGTTCGAGGCGACGCTCATTGCGCGCATTCAAGCCCTGAATGTGGGACACGCTTTGGATCCGGCGTCGCAGATCGGCCCCGTGGTCGACCGCCGACAGTTCGATTCGGATCTCGAATACATCGAGCTTGGCCGCAAGGAAGCGGGGCGCGTCGTCGGCGGCGAGGTACTGAGCCGACGGACGGAGGGCTTCTACTTGCAGCCCGCACTGTTCCTGGAGACGACGAATGACATGCGCATCAACCGGGAGGAAATATTCGGCCCGATGGCCTCGATCATCGAAGTGGCGGACTATGAAGAGGCCGAAAGCGTCGCCAATGATACGGAATACGGCCTGTCCTCGGGCATCTGCACGACGTCACTGAAATATGCGCAGCGGTTCCGGAAAACCTCGCAGGCCGGAATGGTGATGGTCAATCTGCCGACCGCCGGCGTCGATTACCACGTTCCGTTCGGCGGCCGGAAAAATTCCTCCTATGGCTCGAGAGAGCAGGGCCAGTATGCGATCGAGTTCTATACCGACGTAAAGACCGCCTACACGGCAGGCTGATGCACCGTTCCATCGACTGCCGGAACCCACACTTCGCACAAGCATCAAGGGCAACTGCCAATGACTATCAGTTCCTACAAGACCGCGCTGGTGACCGGCGCTTCAAGCGGCATCGGCGAGGCGGTGGCAAGGACGCTTGCGGAGCGCGGGCTCAATATCATCGCTGTCGGGCGCGATGCTGACAGCCTCGCACGGCTGCAAGCAGAGACCGGAGCCGTGCCGATAGTGTGCGACATCACCGACAGGGCGCTACTTGCAGCCAAGCTGAGCGGCTTCGAGATCGACGTTCTGGTCAACAATGCGGGGGTTCTTTCCGCGTCGGTTCCGTTTCACGACCTTCCTGCCGACAGCATCGATGCCATGATCGACGTCAATCTGAGGGCTGCCGTCCATCTTACGCAATACTGCCTCCCAGGGATGATGGCGCGCAACCGTGGCCACGTCGTTTTCATCGGATCGAGCGCCGGCCTCACCCCGCACCCAACGGCCACAGTCTATGGCGCAACCAAGGCCGCGATCAGCTCTTTTGCGCAAGCGCTGCGCCTCGATCTGCTGGGCCATGCCATCCGGATCAGCGAGGTCGCGCCCGGTCGTGTCGAGACGCGGCTTTATCGGGATGCGTTCGGCCTCGAGGAGGCCCAGCGGCGTCTGTATGACGACTACTCGGTCCTGCAGCCGCAGGATCTGGCCACGCTGATCGAAACCGTACTCGACATGCCCCAGCATGTAGACGTGTCGCGCATGGAGATTTTCCCCACGACACAAGCGGTCGGCGGAGGCCAGATCGTCAAGAACCTCTGAGCGGCCGGGAAGGCCGACCAATATCCTTCCCTGCCGGCAAAGGCGTGGAATTTTCTCAAAGACAATCAAGCACAGGTGAATGAAATGAAGAACAAGGCAGTACTCGTTGTCGGCGGAGCCTCCGGATTCGGCCTCGAAAGCATCCGGCTCATGGTGCGCGACGGCCTCACCAAGGTTGGCATCATCGACATCAACGAAGCGGCGCTCAAGGCGGCGCAGGCTGAATTTGCAGGCAAGAATGTCGAGGTTGTCATCCAGACCGGCGATATCTCGACGAGCGCTTCGGCCCATGCTGCCTTTGACGCGGTCGCCGCCAAGCTTGGCCGTATCGATGCGATGGTGAACTGTGCCGCCGTCTATCCGCGCTCGCCGTTGCTGGAAATCAGCGACGAGTCTTGGGACCTGGAAAACGCCATCAACGTCAAGGGCACCTACCACATGATGGTGGCGGCGGTGAAGCACATGCAGAAGCACGTTGCGGCAGGCAAAATTGCCGGGCGTATCGTCAACATCACGTCCGTGGACGCGTTCAAGGCGCACCCCCAGAACGCCCACTATGCAGCAACCAAGGCTGCGGTCGTCAGCCTGACGCGCTCCTTCGCCCATGCCTTCGCGAAGGACCAGATCCTCGTCAATTCGCTGGCTCCCGCCGGCATGGCTACCGACAAGGCGAAGTCACTCGGCATCCTAGGCGAACTGGCTGCAGCCAATCCGCTGGGACGCGCCGCCGAGCCGGCCGAGATGGCGGAATGGGTGGTCATGATGGTCAGCGACAAGAACACCTACATGACCGGTGAGCAGGTCATCGTTTCCGGCGGCTACATCTACGCCTGACCGGCGTTCCACGCCGACAACCGGGAAGGGGCGCGTGAGCCCTTTCCCTCCTAGACTCGCATACCTTGGTTCGCTTCCCCTCCCTGTGGCTGAGCCCGGAAATTTCCCACAGGCCGCAAGATTCAGGTTGACATATAATGTATGATGACTGTTATATGACCGATATCCGTTAGGCAGCCCTCCCGTACCGCGCCAGGCTTCATGCCGCCCAAGGCGCGTTCAGCACCAGGACTGAGGCACAGGAAATTCCATGAGCGCGTTGAAAGACCCACTTTTCCAATCCTTCAAGATCAAGAATTTGACATTGAAGAACCGGATGCTCAGCACCAGCCACGCCATCGGCTACGGCGAAGACCTTATGCCGAAAGAGCGGTATCAGCTCTATCATGAAGAAAAGGCCAAGGGCGGCCTCGCTATGACCATGTTCGGCGGCTCGTCGAACGTTTCGGCGGATTCGCCGTCGATCTTCGGTCAGCTCAATGTCGGCACGGACCGGGTCATCCCTTATCTCCAGGAATTCGCGGACCGCATTCATCGCCATGATTGTGCGATCATGTGCCAGATTTCGCACCTTGGCGCCCGGACTCAATGGCGGGCAGGCGACTGGCTGCCGGTGCTAGGGCCTTCGCACTATCGCGAGCCCGCTCACCGCGCCATCGCGAAGGAAATGGACCGCCACGATATCAAGCGCATCATCAAGGACTACGGCCAGGCGGCGCGACGCTGCAAGCAGGGTGGGCTGGACGGCATAGAGGTCCTCGGCCACGGTCATCTGATCGGCCAGTTCTGGGCGCCGTATCAGAATACGCGCACCGACGAATTCAACGGTTCGATCGAGAACCGTGCACGCTTCGGCCAGATGGTGCTGGAGGAAATCCGGGCGCAGGTCGGGCCCGATTTCATCGTCGGCCTGCGCATGATGATGGGTGAAGGCTTCGAAGGCGGCATCAGCGACGAGGATAGCCTCGAATTCGCCGAATACTACGACCGGCTCGGTCTGATCGACTTCATCAATCTGAACTACGGAAGGACGGACACGAGCTTCGGCCTGGCGCAATACATGCCGGGCATGTATGCGCCGCTGTCGCCGCATCTGGCCCGCGTGAAGGCCTTCAAGGAAAAACTGTCGGCGCCCGTTTTTCATGCCTGCCGCGTGACCGATTCCGCAACGGCCCGCTATGTCATCGACCAAGGCGTGGCCGACATGGTCGGCATGACGCGCGCGCATATCGCCGACCCGTACATCATGGACAAGGTCAAGAACAAGCAGGAGGAGCGTATCCGCCCCTGCGTGGGTGCCACCTATTGTTCCTGGCAGCGGCTTTGCATTCACAACCCGGCCACCGGGCGCGAGAGCTCCCTGCCGCATGTCATCACGCCGGCGGCGCAGCGCAAGCATGTGGTCGTGATCGGCGCAGGTCCAGGTGGGCTGGAGGCTGCGCGGGTCAGCGCAGAGCGCGGGCACAGCGTGACGGTCTTCGAAGCGGCCGCGCAGGCCGGCGGGCAGTTGCGACTTGCCTCCAGCGTGCCGAGCCGCCGCGACCTCATCGGTATCGTCGATTGGCGCGTATCCGAATGCGAGCGGATGGGCGTGAAGTTCCACTACAACACCTATGCCGACGAAGCGTTGGTGAGGGCGGAAAACCCGGACTATGTCGTGGTCGCATCCGGCGGATTCCCTGAGGCCGGCCAGGATGTCGAAGGCAACGAAATTTGCCAGAACAGCTGGGATGCGATCGTTGCCCCCAATGCGCCGCAGGGCGTCACGCTTGTCTACGACCGCACCGGCACCATGGTCGCGGCGACCTACGCTGAAAAGCTTATTGGCATGGGGGGCGAGCTGATATTCGTGACGCCAGACCTGCATCCGGCTTTCGAAACCAGTCACCTCGACCGTCCCTGGCTGCTGAAATCGCTCTACAAGGGCAAGGCGACCATTGTCCGGGATAGCCGGGTCCTGTCTGTTGCCCGGGAGGGAAACCGGTTCAAGGCGCGCATCCGCAACGAGTATTCAGACGATATCGAAGAGGTCGTGGTCGATAATGTCGTTCTCGAAAGTGGAACGCTGCCCGCCACCGAAGTCTATGATGACCTGCGGCAATTCTCCAGCAACGACGGGGTGACTGAAATCGAGGCCATCGCCGAGCGCCGTGCGCAGGATCTCGTGATCCATCCAGACGGCAAGTTCGTGCTGCACCGGATAGGGGACGCAGTCGCCTCACGCGACATCCATGCCGCGATCCTCGACGCATTGCGTATCTGCAAGGATTTCTAAACCCCGCCCAGCGCGGAGAATCGAGAAGAGGGAACCAATGACAAAAAATCGTTTCACTTCGTTAAGTGTGAACCGGCGCCAGTTTGGAGCCGGCTTGCTGGGAACCGCGGCCCTGATCAGCGCTGCGCCAAGAATGGCATGGTCGGCCACGGCCGAGCCGAAGAGAGGCGGTGTGCTGCGCGTCGCCACCCACGTGCAAAGCGCCAACGACACTTTCGACCCGGCGAAGTTCACCTTCAGCAACGACTATATCCGCGGTACGACCTTCTACAACACACTGACCGTCCCGAACGAAAACAACGAGCCGCAGCCGGAGCTTGCGGAATCGTGGGAAGCTGACGCGACCGGGAAAAACTGGACGTTCAAACTGCGCAAGGGCATCACGTTCCACGATGGATCGTCGATGACCGCACAAGACGTCGTATTCTCCATCATGCGACACAAGGTAGAGGAAACGGCATCTTCGGCCCGCCCTCTTGTAGCGAACATCACGGGCGTCGACATCGACAATGCCGACACCATCGTGGTTCGCCTGGAAAGCCCTGACGCCGACCTTCCAAACCTGATGGGCATATTCCAGTTCGCAATCCTCAAGGACGGCACGACCGACTTTGCAAAACCCAACGGTACCGGCCCCTTCACGCTCAAGGAATTCAAGCCGGGTGTCCGCACCGTCGGCGTCCGCAATGGCAACTACTGGAAGGAAGGCCGCCCATACGTCGACGAGATCGAGCTCTTCTACATCACTGATCCGATCGCCCGCCTGAACGCGCTTCTGGCCGGCGACGCGCATATGGTCTCGGAACTGCGCGGCACCGCCATCGACGAGGTGTCGAAATCGGAAACGACCAAGCTCTTCACTGCGACCGCCCCGCGCTACAGCTTCATCCGCGGTGTCGTGGACATTCCGCCAGCCGACAATGAAGATCTGCGTCTTGTCTTCGCCCATCTCGTAAACCGCAAACGCTTCGTGGAAACCGTCCTCAAGGGCAAGGCTTCGCTCGGTAACGACCACCCATTCCTAGGCACCAGCCCACTATACAATGCCGATATACCGCAGCGCGAACTCGACCACGACAAGGCCAAGTTCCATCTGCAGAAGTCCGGTATCGGATCGGGCAAGGTCGAGTTTCACGTCAGCGACGCCGCGCCTTACGGCCTGGAGCTTGGACAGCTTCTCCAGCGCGAGGCTGCCGCTATCGGGTTCAACATGGACCTGCGTCGGGAGCCTGCGGACAGCTACTGGAACACCATCGCCGGCAAGCGCGCCTTCTTCATCGATGCGCACAGCCCCCGTCCGACCTACAACATCATGCTAACGTTGTTCTGGAAGTCGACGGCGCCGTGGAACCACTCCCACTTCAAGGACGAGAAGCTCGACAAGCTGATCGACGAGGGTCGCTCGACCCTTGACCTTGCGAAGCGCAAAGAGATCTACGGCGCAGCGCAGAGGATCATCCACGATTCGGCCTCGTCGATCATTCCGGCCTTCATGGACTATGTCGACGGCGTCGCGAACTCGGTTCAGGGCCTTGTGCCCGGTCCCCTCGGCAACTTCGGCGGTTTCAACTTCGCCGACAAGGTATGGCTCGATAGCTAATGGCCAAAGGTGCGCGGTGGGACGACCCCGCCGCGCACCCCAGGAGACAGGTGGTGCATACGTGCTTCGATATTTTGCAAAAAGAACAGGAGCCGCGATCGCTACGCTGCTCGTGCTGTCGCTTCTGATCTTCGCCGGCAGTGAAATGCTGCCCGGCGACGTTGCCGAAGTGGCGCTTGGGCAATCAGCAACTCCAGAAAGCCTTCAGGCGTTGCGCCTCCAGCTCGGGCTGGATCGTCCCGCTCCCGAGCGCTACCTGACGTGGTTGAGTGGCGCGGCGCGCGGCGACTGGGGCTTGTCCGTGATGACGCGTGTGCCCGTCGCCGAACTTTTGACCGACAGGCTCGCAAACACAACCTTGCTTGCCCTGACCACCGCAGCCATTGCGGTGCCGCTTGCCGTAATTCTCGGCATCTTCATGGCATTCAATCCAGGTGGAAGATTCGACAAGACAGCCTCGTCCCTGGTTCTCGCCATTTCGGCAACGCCGGAATTTCTGATCGCGACGATCCTTGTGTTGCTGTTTGCCGTCTATCTCAGATGGTTTCCGGCAGTGTCCTATTTCAGCGGCGACGCCAGTATCGGCGGCATCGCCCGCACGCTCGCCCTGCCGGTTGCGACGCTGGTGCTGATTTCGCTTGCGCAGATGTCGCGCATGACCAGAGCCGCGCTGATCAATGCGCAGGATCTGCCCTTCATCGAAATGGCGCAACTTAAAGGGTTGACGCGCACACGCACCATCTTCGTTCATGCCTTTGTCGCGGTGTCGGGTCCGATCATCAATGTCGTGGCGCTCAATCTGGCCTACCTGATCAGCGGCATCGTGGTTGTCGAGACCATCTTTTCTTACCCTGGCCTCGCACGACTCATGATCGACGCAGTCACCGCAAGAGACCTACCGGTGGTTCAGGCATGCGCCATGCTGTTTTGTTTAGCCTATGTGGTGCTGATGATGATTGCCGATCTGCTGGCGATTGTCTCCAACCCCAAGCTGAGGTCGATGCTATGACTGCCGCTGAAATCAAACCACGCCGGCGCACCGTCACGACAGGACAGGCGCTAGCGGGCCTCGTACTGTTGTTCTGGGTTCTCGTGCTGATCTTTGCACCGCTGTTGACCCCGCATAACCCCAACGACTTTCGTGCCGATGACGGATTTGCCCCGGTCGGCCTGCTCGGGGCCGACTATATCGGCCGCGACCTGTTTTCCCGCATCGTCGCGGGCACGCGCATCACCCTGCTGACGGCTTTGGCGGCGACGGCGATCGCCCATCTTCTCGGCAGCACGCTCGGCATTCTCTCGTCGATACTGGGTGGCTGGTTCGACTTCGCCTGCAGCCGCGTCGTCGATGTCATGCTATCGCTGCCCAAGATGATCGTGGCGCTGGTCGTCATCGCAGTTGTCGGGCCGTCCGTCGAGGTTCTGGTGGTACTCGCAGGCGTCGTCTATTCAGCGAGCGTGTTCCGTATTGCACGGTCGCTGGCTGCCGACGTTGTCGTATTGGATTTCGTCAGGGTCGCCAGGGCGCGCGGCGAAAGCATATTCTGGCTGGCTTTCGGCGAAGTCATTCCCAACATTGCAGGGCCTCTGGCAGCCGATTTCGCGCTGCGCCTCAGCTTCGCCATCCTTTTCATCAGCGGCCTCAGCTTTCTTGGGCTTGGCGTCCAGCCGCCTTTGGCGGACTGGGGCGGATTGGTGCGCGAGAACCTCTCGGCGCTAAGCTCCGGCGGTCTGGCCCCGCTCTACCCCGCCGTTGCCATCGCCAGCGTTGCCATTGCTCTCAACGTCGTCGTGGATGCGGTTTCAAGTTCCAACAGGGGGAAGGTCCAGCTATGAAACCCGTTGTTTCGGTGCAGAACCTCCGCGTCGTTTCCAGCGCGGGAGCAGTCGTTCTCAATGACGCCAGCGTGGACGTGTTTCCGGGCGAAGTCGTCGCGCTCATCGGTGAATCCGGCTCCGGAAAGACTACGCTATCGCTCGCGGCATTGGGTCATTTCCGGCCTGGCTTACGTCCGGTCGGAGGTTCGGTCGACCTATCCGGCGTCGACATGCTTGCCGCCAGCCCTAGGGTTCTTTCACAGTTGCGAGGCCCGCAGGTATCGTATGTCGCGCAATCCGCCGCGGCCGCGTTCAACCCGTCCTTCCGCCTGAAAAAGCAGGTCGTCGAATCCTCCATCGTCCACCAAACACTGACGGCTGTGGAGGCGGACAAGCGGGCCATGGACCTGTTCGGCCTGATGGAACTGCCCGATGCCAGGCGGATCGGTCAACGCTTTCCGCACCAGGTTTCAGGCGGGCAATTGCAGCGCTTCATGGCCGCGATGGGTTTGATGGAAAGCCCCAAGCTGGTCGTTTTCGATGAACCTACCAGCGCGCTGGACGTGACCACGCAGGTCGAAGTTCTGAAGGTCTTCAAGGCGGCGGTGGCAAATAGCGATCGCGCGGCATTGTTCGTTTCTCACGATCTAGCCGTTGTGGCCCAGATTGCCGACAGGATCGTAGTGATGAGGCACGGAAATGTGATCGAAACCGGTACGACCAGCGCGATTCTGGAAACCCCCCAGGAAAGCTATACAAAGCAGTTGGTCGGCGCATACCGGAATTGGGAAGTCGCCGCGACGGGCAGCAGCGTTGCGCCGCCTGCCGGACGGCAACTGCTCTCGGCTACCGACATCAACGTCACGTTCGGACAGGTAAAGGCCGTCTCGAACGTGCAGCTCAACCTCAATCAGGGTGAGATCCTGGCGGTCATTGGCGAATCCGGCTCCGGAAAGAGCACGCTCGCCCAGGTATTGTCGGGAACTCAACCGCTTTCCAGCGGTTCCCTTTTGCTGGATGGCGCGAAACTGGCGCCCGTCGCTGCGCAGCGTTCGGCTATGGAGCGCCGCAAAGTCCAGATCGTTTTCCAGATGGCCGACACCGCGCTCAACCCGAGACACAAGATCCGCACCATCCTCGGTCGCGTGCTGGCTTTCTTTGGAAACGTTCCCAAGAGCCGACGGGACGCCAGGATCGCCGAACTGCTCGCCATGGTCCAGCTGCCGGCCGCCTACGCCGACCGCCGTCCCGGGCAGCTTTCGGGTGGCGAGAAGCAGCGCGTGAATATTGCAAGGGCTTTGGCCGCCGACCCGGAAATCGTAATCTGCGACGAGATCACCTCGGCGCTGGACACGGTCGTCGTCGCCGAAATCGTGGCGCTTATCAAGGAACTGCGCGAACGCAACGGTCTGTCCTTCCTGTTCATCAGCCATGACATGGCTACCGTTGCCGGCATTGCCGATCGCGTCGTCGTGATGAAACGGGGCGAAATCGTAGACCAGGGTGTTGTTTCGGACGTGCTGTTTCGACCCACCAATGCCTATACGCGGCTGCTGATCAATTCGATACCCGCACTGCGTCAGGGGTGGCTCGAGGAAGCGGTGGAAAAACGCGCGTCGCTTATTGCCGGTTAGTCCCGGCTGGCCTTCTGTACCGGCCCATTGGCCGCTCAAACAACAGGTAGATGTGATGAAAGTTCTCGTCCCGGTGAAGCGGGTTGTCGATGCGAACGTGAAGGTTCGCGTGAAAGCGGACGGTTCGGCGGTCGAACTGGCCAACGTCAAGATGGCGATGAACCCGTTCGACGAGATCGCGGTCGAAGAGGCGATCCGGCTGAAAGAGGCCGGCAAGGTCGAGGAGATCGTCGTCGTCTCGATCGGGCCTGCCCAGGCACAGGAAACGCTGCGTACCGCGCTCGCCATGGGCGCCGACCGCGCCATCCTGGTCAAGACCGACGAGACCGTCGAGCCGCTCGGCGTTGCCAAGGTGCTGAAGGGCGTGGTCGAGGCCGAACAGCCGGGCCTGGTGCTGCTCGGCAAGCAGGCGATCGACGACGATTCCAACCAGACCGGCCAGATGCTGGCGGCGCTACTCGGCTGGGCCCAGGGCACCTTCGCCTCGAAGATCGAACTCGCCGGCGACACCGCCAACGTGACGCGCGAAGTCGACGGCGGCCTGCAGACGGTAGCGCTGAAGATGCCGGCGATCGTGACGGTCGACCTGCGCCTCAACCAGCCGCGCTATGCCTCGCTGCCCAACATCATGAAAGCCAAGAAGAAGCCGCTGGACGAGAAGTCGGCTGCCGATTTCGGTGCCGACATCGCGCCGCGCCTCAAGGTGCTGAAGACCGAGGAGCCGGGCGGCCGCAAGGCGGGCGTCAAGGTCGCTTCGGTGGCCGAACTGGTCGACAAGCTGCGTAACGAAGCCGGCGTGCTTTGATCAGCAGGGATAGGAGATAAAAGAATGGCCATTCTTCTGATTGCCGAACACGACAACGCAACCCTTTCCGAGCAGACCGCCAAGGCGCTTTCGGCCGCCCTGCAGATCGGTTCCGACGTGCATGTGCTGGTCGCCGGCAAGGGCGCCAAGGCAGCCGCCGATGCCGCATCGAAGCTCGAGGGCGTGCGCAAGGTGCTGCTCGTTGAGGCCGACGAGCTGGCCGAGCGTCTGGCCGAGCCGCTGGCGGCCCTGGTCGTCGGCCTCGCCGGCAACTACGACGCCATCGTCGCCGCAGCCACTTCGACCGGCAAGAACGTCGCCCCGCGCGTCGCTGCCCTGCTCGACGTCGCCCAGGTCTCGGAGATCATCGAAGTGATCGCCCCCGACACCTTCAAGCGTGCGATCTATGCCGGCAACGCCATCCAGACGGTGCAGGCGACCGACGCCAAGAAGGTCATCACCGTGCGCACCGCCTCGTTCCAGGCCGCACCGGAAGGTGGCTCGGCTGCGGTCGAGACGATTGCGGCGGCGGCCAATCCCGGCCTGTCGAGCTTTGTCGAGAACAAGCTGTCGGAAAGCGATCGTCCGGAGCTGACCTCGGCCAAGATCATCATCTCGGGCGGCCGTGCGCTCGGCTCGGCCGAGAAGTTCCAGGAAGTGATCCTGCCGCTCGCCGACAAGCTCGGTGCCGCGGTCGGTGCCAGCCGCGCGGCGGTCGACGCTGGCTACGCCCCCAACGACTGGCAGGTCGGCCAGACTGGCAAGGTGGTGGCGCCCGAGCTCTACATCGCCTGCGGCATCTCGGGTGCGATCCAGCACCTCGCCGGCATGAAGGACTC
>Ga0265293_10005473_pt1 | contig 21143 bp, 19 predicted proteins | sample Munlanlewell138R_FD_192505 | JGI IMG/M metagenome (GOLD analysis project Ga0265293, IMG submission 192505) | Leachate microbial communities from a municipal landfill in Southern Ontario, Canada - Leachate well 138R | ecosystem: Engineered > Solid waste > Landfill > Unclassified | place: Canada... | reverse complement strand
CTGTCTGCATGTTAGCTCCTTTAACTTGGGTGTTGACTAACGATGGTTTTGGACCAATTGCTGATAATGCCGGTGGTAATGCTGAGATGTCGGATATGCCTAAAGACGTTAGAAAAAGAACTGATACGTTAGATGCGGCTGGTAACACTGCTGCGGCTATTGGTAAAGGCTTTGCTATTGGTTCAGCTGCATTAACGGTTATGGTTTTATTGGTTGCTTATCTTGAACAGGTTAGAGCCAGTTTATTGACTACTGGTCAGAAAACTATTCAACTGATTAGTGGTCGCATAGTTGATGTTTCTACGGCCGATATTCTTGATTTCGTTGACTATTATCAGATTAATGTCATGAACATTAAGTTTTTATTCGGTGTATTTATTGGTGCTATGGTCGTTTTGGTGTTCTCTGGTCTAGTTTTTAGATCAGTGGGTGGAGTAGCTAATCGTTTAGTTGAAGAGATTAGGCGACAGTTTGCTAACAGTGGAATAATGCAAGGAATTGTTTCACCAGATTATGACCGGTGCATTTTGGTAACAACCAAAGGGGCGCAAAAAGGCATGATTTTACCATCTTTATTGGGTTTAATTGTGCCGGCCTTAGTTGGTTTATTGTTTGGCGTAGCCGGTATTATGGGTCTATTATTGTCAGCCATGGCCATCGGTTTTCCATTGGCAATTTTTATGGGAAACGCAGGCGGAGCTTGGGATAATGCCAAAAAATACATTGAAATGGGGCATTTTGGTGGTAAGGGTTCCGATGCTCATAAGGCTGCTGTGGTTGGAGATACTGTAGGTGATCCCTGCAAGGACACGGTTGGTCCATCGTTGGATATTTTAATTAAATTGATGTCGATTGTATCTATTGTTTTGGTTGGATTGCACATCTAATTGTTCTTTATTAATTAAGGCCTCGTTGTTAATCAATGAGGCCTTCTATTTTTATTGGTGATGTTTATGTGGTAAAATGAAGACTGATAACTTAGATATTTTTATATTTTATGGCTCAATACGAAGCTAAAACAACTCAACAAAATTGTCCATTTTGTGAAATAATTGCTGGTCGGTTAGCAACTCCAGGTATTTTTTGGGAAAATGATGAATTTATGGCTTTTTTGTCAATTGATCCAAATACCAAGGGGTTTTCTTGTGTAATTCCTAAACAACATTTTGGTAGTGATGTTTTAAAGATGCCTAATGATGTTTTAGGTAGATTTATAATCGCCGCTAAAACAGTTGCCAAGATATTGGAACAATATTTTTCAGATGTTGGTCGAGTCGGCTTAATTATGGAAGGAACTGGGATTGATCATGCTCATATTAAGTTAGTTCCGATGCATAATACTCCAGAGCTTAAAAATGGTGGTTGGCGGCAATATCCCTCTAGCCAAGAATTTTGGTTTGATCAATATGAAGGCTGGATTTGTTCAGCTGGTGGGCCATTGGCTGATAAGCAAGAACTCCAAGATTTGGCTAATGATATTAAGATTAAGCTTTCTTTAAATTAAATATGTTCAACCATAAATTAGGCAATTCATTATTTCAAGGTTTTGCTCGAAATGGGGTAGTTGATTATAAGTCTATTTTATTGGATAACCAACAGGTATCTTAATAAAAACAATGTTATTCGTTGCTGTAGCTATTAAAAACTATTTACAATATAAGAATCAGGCTCGTTGTTTGGTTCGTCAGCGACTTGATCATTATAATCAATTTTATAATTTTAAATATAATCGAGTTAGTATCAAAAACCAACGATCTCGTTGGGGTAGTTGTTCTAGGCTAGGCAATCTGAATTTTAATTATCGATTAGCTAGTTTACCTGCTGAGTTAGCTGACTACATTATTGTTCATGAATTGTGTCATTTAAAAGAAATGAATCATTCAGCGCGTTTTTGGCGGTTAGTAGCCCAGACTATGCCGGACTATTTAGATCGACGGCGAGAATTAAGAAAAATTAGAATAAATTAATTTTATGCGAATAATTATCTGCGGTAGCATGTCGGCCTCCAAAGAAATGGTTGAGGTTGAAAAACAGCTTTTGACTTTGGGCCACGAGGTCGTTTTGCCAGAATTTACTCATGATTACGCCGCTATGGCCACCATTGATAGGGCTCATACCGAGTCAATCCGCAATAAGGTTCAACATGATTTAATTCGCGCTCATTTTAACAAAATTCAGGCTGGTGAGGCTATTTTGGTAGTTAATATAGAACGAAATAATGTTATTGGCTATATTGGTGGCAATTCGTTTTTGGAAATTGGTTTTGCTTTTGTATTGAATAAGCCTATTTATTTGCTTTATCCGATTCCAGAGTGTAGTTATCGTGATGAAATTGAGGCGATGCGACCAATTATATTAGCTGGAGATATTACTAAAATTAATTAGATTAATGATTTATATGGAATTATTATCAGAAATTTTGGCTTCTAAAGAATTGTGGACGGTTGTTTATTCAGCTATACCAATCACTGAGTTGCGAGCAACCATCCCTTTAGCCATTACTGTTTGGCATATTCAGCCGCTGTTGGCCTTTGTTTTAGCAGTTATTGGTAATAGTTTACCAATCTTGATTATAATTCTTGGTCTTAATAAAATTGTTCAATTAGCTGAACGTTATTCTAAGTTTTGGACCAAAATAATTCAAGCAGTTTTACAACGGACACAACGTCGAACTTGGCAGAAATTTGAAAAATATGGTTTATTAGCTTTGTTTTTCTTTGTAGCTATTCCATTACCGCTAACTGGTGCTTGGACTGGATCAATCGCTGCTTGGTTGTTTGGTGTGCCAGCTCGTAAAGCATTTTGGCCAATTTTTGCTGGTGTCATTGTGGCTGGTATTATTATGACTAGTTTAACTGTCGGGACGACGGCAGTATTTAAATAAAAATTTATGGAATTTAGTGATTACCAAAAGAAAAGTCATCAGACAGCGGTTTATCCGGTTATTGGCCAGGGTTTTGTTTATCCAGCCTTGGGTTTAGCTGGTGAAAGCGGTGAAGTTGTCGAGAAGGTTAAAAAGATTTTTCGAGATCAGCAGGGTATTGTTAATGATGAACAACGTCAAGCAATTGCCAAAGAACTGGGGGATGTTTTATGGTATTTAGCTCAGTTGGCGACCGAGTTTGAGTTGGATCTTAATTTGATTGCTGAAGATAATTTAATCAAATTATTATCTCGTCAACAGCGTGGTCAATTACATGGCAGTGGTGATAATCGGTAAAATACTTTATTTTATTGACTAGCAAGAATGCTTTTGCTATAATTTAATTATCAAGCTTTATTGTTGAATGTCGCACAAACAGAAGGCGCCCATTGTGGGCGTTTTTTGTTTAATAAAAACAGCCCCAAAGGAGCTGTTTTTATTGTTTAGTCTATATATTCTTAGACTTTAATTACAACTGGTAAAACCATTGGTCGTCGTTTGGTTTTATTAAATAAGAATTGACTGACATCAGCCCGAATTTTATTTTTTAATTGGTCATCGTCACCAAAACCTTTACCACTAATTGGACTAGCTAAAAAATCAGTTTCTTTAACTATTTTTTTAATTCTCATTCTCGTGTCTTGAATTAAATCTTTATTATCTTTCATATAGATAAAACCACGAGAAATAATATCGGGATTGCCGATTGGATCACCGGTTTTAGAATCAACCGTGGCAATAACCACGATCATGCCATCTTCGGCCATAGTTTTACGATCGCGTAAGACGATATCGGAAACATCACCGACCCCTAGACCATCAACCATGATATAGTCGGTTAAAACCTTTTCTTTGTTTAATTGTCCAATAATTTCTTGGCCATTTTTTTGGAAACTGACTACTTGGCCATTATCAGCTACAAAGATATTATTAGAGGGGATGCCAACTTGTTGAGCTAGTTCAGCGTGTGCTTGAAGCATGTAATGATTGCCTTCAATCGGCATAAAATATTTTGGTTTGAGTAAACGCATCATCAACTTCAAATCTTCTTGTTTAGCATGTCCACCAGCGTGCACATCCATCATTTCGTAATGAATTACTTTACCGCCTTGGCGAACAATTTGATCTTTGAGGCCCTGAATGCTGCGCTCATTACCAGGAATAACTGATGATGAAAAAACAATCGTATCACCTGGTTTTAATCTGACCGTACGATGTTCATTATTGACTACGCGCATTAAGAAAGCGTTATTTTCACCCTGAGCACCAGTGCCTAAAATGATTATTTTATTATCTGGTAGGTGTTTTAATTCCTGATCGCTCATGATTGTTTGAGCGTTGAATTTCATATAGCCGATTTGTTTAGCGATTTCAACATTATCATTCATGCTTCGGCCTTGTAGATAAATTTTTCGGCCAAATTTTTCAGCCAAAGAAAATATTTTTTGAACACGATTGACCTGTGAAGCAAAAGTGCCAATAATAATTCGACCATCAATTTTTTCAAATAATCGACCCATTTCATCGCCAATAGTTGATTCGGATACTTGGTAACCTGGGTGGGTTGAATCAGTTGAATCAGCCATTAATAATAAAATACCTTGGCTGCCAAATTGTGCGATGCGTTGTAAATCGGCCGGTTTGTCATTAACTGGTGAATAATCAATTTTGAAATCACCAGTGTGCATTATTGTACCAATTGGCGTGTGGACAATTGGAGCAAAACAATCAGGGATTGAGTGATTCATTCTTAAAAACTCTACACGAAAATTCTTGCCAAGTTGGATTCGATTATCTTCTTCAATTCTGGTTATTTTTAATTTTGGACATTGTGGGTATTCTCTAATTCTTTTTTCAATTATTCCAGCGGTTAATTTACCCATAAACATTGGTGGGTTCTTGAGTTTTCCCATTAGATGAGGAATAGCCCCAATATGATCGTAGTGACCATGAGTAATAATTACCCCTTTAATCCAATCTTCTTTGCCAACTAAATAGTCGGTATTAGGAATGATATAATCTATCCCCAGCATGTCTTCTTCGGGGAATTGTAGACCCATATCAATAATGATAATTTCTTTATCATATTCTAATAGGGTCATATTGCGACCAACTTCTTCTAAACCGCCCAGGACAATAACCCTGAGTTTTTCGGTTTCAAAATTTGATCTAACCGTTGGTCGCGGATAATTAGTCCGCTGAATTGGTCGGCGCGGCACAGTTTGAGAATCGTCAGCTGATTGGCTGGCGCTTTGTTTTGTTCGGTATTTAGTAATCATAATAATTAATGCCAATTAATGTTTGGCTTTTGTAATAAAGAGTTTATTTAGTGCCCAAGAGAGGATTTGAACCTCCACGTCCTTGCGAACACAACGACCTGAACGTTGCGCGTCTACCAGTTTCGCCACTTGGGCTTATTTATTTTTATATTGCCAGCTGATTTTTGTTTTGATATACCACTGGTTTATCTGATTAAAACGATCAGCTGGTTCGATCATTAGCTCGGTGGTCAGTCCTTTAATTTTTTTATTTTGAGTATAAAGATAGGTTGGATTATACAGGAAAATTGCTGGTAAGTCATCATTGATTTGTTTTTGTAACTCATAAGCAGCTTGTTGTCGACTGGATAATTCAGTTGCTGTTCTAATAGTTTCCAGATTTTTATCAACCTGGCTGTTTCGATAATTACTTAAATTTAAACCATTTGGTCCACTTTGTGCTGAATGCCAGAGGGCAGTTAAATCATTTTCTGGACCTAAGTTTTGGCCATAAAGCAATAGGGAGTAATTTTTTCTTCTAATAATTTGACTATTGATATTTTCGGCGTCAACAATGTCTAAGTTTATTTTGATACCCAGTTTTTGCCAAGCTTGGGCGATCTGATTAGCCATATTCAAATAATCCGGTTCTCTAGTAGTGGTTAAATTTAGACCTAAAAATTGGTTATTTTTTTGTAACCATTGTCCGGCCCCCATATCAACTATGACTTTATTTTCATTCTGATCACCTTGACCACTGTCTAGTTGTTCTTGGGCCTTGGTGACTTCTTCGGTGTTGATAGTTTTAGGTTGCCAGCCATCATCGGCCAATATTTTTTTGGCTTCGTCTAGATTAAAAGTTGGCCTTACTAGGCTAGTATTGTAGTAAGGGTGATGTTTTAAAATTGGTCCGTTAGCCAGATGGCCGATTAGGTTATTATTATCTAGTAAAATTTGATTTTTGTCAATAGCTTTGGCCATGGCTTGGCGAATCATTTTATTTTTTAAAGTCTGGTCATCTTCATTGATAAAGACAGCAATTAATTGGGCAGTATTTAAATATTTAAGATTATAACGGCTAGTGGTGATTAGTTTTTCTGCAATTTTTTGTGGTAAATAAGCTGCTCCATCAATTGAGCCATCATTAAGAGCAGCCACTAACTCTTCATAGCCAGTATAAAATTTGAAAGTTATTTCTGGTATATATGGTTTTTGTTTATGATAATTTGGATTAAGAGTCAGCTGATATGACTTGATATTTCCAGACCGGTCTTTATTTAATGACTTAAATTTATATGGTCCACTGCCAATTGGTTTAAGGTTAAGATCAGCTAAACTGGCACTTTCGGCTGGAATTTGACCCCAAAGGTGGTTCGGTAAGATGCCGATGGTTAATAAATCTAAAAATGAATTATAGGGCTGGCTTAAAGTAAACTTGATTGTTAGATCGTCAACTTTAGTTATATCTAGGCCAACTAAAGAGCTTTGTAGTGGTGAACCATAGGCTGAATCAATTATTGAGCCATAGGTGAATAAGACGTCGTCAGCTGTTAAATTCTGACCATCACTCCATTTTAATTCGTTACGAAGTCGAATCGTATAAATGAGCCGGTCAGGGCTAATTTCATAACTGTCAGCTAAATCTTCGGTTATTTGTCCGTGACTATCTCGGGTAAATAAACTGCTATAAATTAGACGAGTCAAGTCGCGATCAGTTTGGTTAATAGCTGAATAAATTGGGTTTATATAGCGGGGTGCACCAATTAATCCTTCAACATAATATCCACCATTTCTAGGAGTAATTAAACGGTAGCGTCGATAATAATGATTAGCAATAATCGTTAGGCTAGTAATTAATGATAGTAGACAGACAATGACTATAATTTTTTCTTTTCTGGATAAAAATTTAGGTAAATATCGCCATTGTCGCCAACCAGGTAAACGGCTTTTGGCTAATCGAAAGACAACTTGTTGATCAAGAAGATGGTGATCAGTTGCTTTATTTAATCGAAATCGATAAGGCTTAAGTTTTTTGATTAGTCGATTTATAGACATTTTGATTAACGAGCGTATTCAATAACTCTTAATTCTCTAATGACGCTTATTTTAATTTCACCGGGATATTTTAAGTCTTGTTCAATCTGTTTAGCCATTTTAACAGCCAATTCATGGGCTGACAAGTCAGTTATTTCTTCTGGTTTGACAAAAACACGAACTTCACGACCAGCTTGAATGGCATAGGTTTTATCAACGCCGGCAAAGCTATTGGCGATTTTTTCTAATTCTTCTAATCGTTGGATATATTGATCAAGGCTGTCATTACGAGCCCCTGGTCGTGATGATGAAATAGCATCAGCTACTTTAACGATTACAGCAATTAAGCTTCGAGGATGGTCATCGTGGTGTGTCTCAATTGGATCAATAATCTCTTGTGGTAGATTAAATTTTCGAGCGATGTTCCCACCAATTTGTGGATGAGTTCCTTTGACTTCATGATCAACTGCCTTACCGATATCGTGTAGTAGGCCAGATTTTTTAGCTAAAGCTGTATCAGCTCCTAGTTCTTCAGCTAACAAACCAGACAAGTGAGCAACTTCGACACTATGACGAAGAGCATTTTGTCCATAGCTGGTTCGATATTTAAGACGACCAATAATTTGAACCAATTTTGTTTCAAAGCCAGTTACACCAAGCTCATAAAGAGCGTCCTCACCGGCCTTTTTAATATCAATAGCTAGGTCTTGTTTAGCCTTTTCAATAGCATCTTCAATTTTAGTTGGATGGATTCGTCCGTCTTTTATTAAATGATCAAGAGCTCTTTTAGCAATTTGTCGGCGTATGCCAGAAAATCCAGAGACAGTGATAGCATTAGGGGTATCATCAACAATAATTTCAACACCAGTTAATTGTTCAATTGTTTTAATATTACGGCCTTCACGACCAATAATTCTACCTTTCATTTCATCGTTAGGCAAATCTACCACGGTTGTGGTTATTTCAGCGGTAAAGGTTGAAGCTAGTCGTTGCATGGCTGCCGCCATTAATTCCCGTGATTTTTCTTCGATTTGATCGCTAGCCTCTTCGTTTAATTTATCTAGTCGCGAAATAAGACTATCTGAGGCTTCTTGTTCGACTTTTTCTAGTAATAAATCTTTGGCTTGATCAGTATTGAGTTTGGCAATTTCTTCTAATTTAGCAGTTTGTTCTTGTTTAATTTGATTTATTTTTTCTTTAGTTTCTTCTACTTGAGTTATTTTGTCATAAAGCTGTTGTTGTTTGTCTTGTAGCTCCATTATTTTTTGAGAAAAAGCGGTTTCTCGCTTTTCTAGTCGAGCTTGCCAGCCAGTTATTTCTTTACGATGACTTTCGTTTTCTTGTTTGGCTTCGTCGATTAATTTTAAAGCTTTATCTTGAGCTTTAAGTAAGATTTCTTTTTCTTTAGTTTTAGCTTCGTCAATTATTTTTTCTGCCTTGTTTTCAGCGCCGATTGCTTTGTTAATGGCAATTTGTCGACGCAACCAATAGCCGGCCGCCAATCCGGCCGCCAATCCGCTTAATCCGATTAAATAATTCATAAATAATGGTGGCTTTGGTTAGAGCCAGTATGGAGTTTAGCCGGTTTATTACGGCTCAGTATGGAAGTGAAGTATTTTTTTAAGAAATGAAATTCAAAATCTGTAGAGGTCAACCGGTAATCAATCAATACTGACTAAACCAAAATTCAGTTAAATATATAAAATAAACTATGATTATCCTAGCACGACTAACCTAAAAAGGCAAGTTGAAATATCTAGCTATTAGTTAATTTAACGACTGATTATTTTATCGATTAATCCATAGCTTTTAGCCTCTAGAGGACTTAAATAATGGTCTCGTTCAGTGTCTTTTTCAATATTTTTAATTTCTTGTTTAGTGTGTTGAGCGAGTAATTTATTTAGTTTTTCTTTAATTTTTAAGATATGTTCTGAGCGAATTTTAATATCAGTGGCTTGTCCTTCAAAGCCACCCATAACTTGATGAATCATTATCTCACTATTAGGCAGAGCTAGGCGTTTACCAGGGGATCCAGCCGCTAACAGGACTGCTCCCATTGAAGCGGCCATGCCTACACAAATTGTGCTAACATCAGCCTTAATAAATTGAATGGTGTCATAGATAGCTAGACCAGCGGTAACCGATCCACCAGGCGTATTGATGTAAAATTTAATATCTTTACTACTATTTTCAGCGTCTAAGAATAATAATTGAGCAATAATTAAATTAGCAACATGATCATCAATTGGTTCGCCTAGAAAGATGATTCGATCTTTTAATAATCGTGAATATATATCGTAGGCTCGCTCAACTTGTCCGCTGGTTTCTATAACTGTTGGAATTAAAGGCATAAATTTATAATATTAGATTAATTGGCTTATTATAACAAAAGGTATTAAATAGTCTAGAGGTGGTTTTGTTTTTTAATAATTTTTCGGCTTTTGCCATGAAAATTTTGATAAACTTGCCGTAATTGTTGATCGGTAACGTGGGTGTAGACTTGGGTAGTAGTTATTGAAGCGTGCCCTAATAATTGTTGAACGCTACGAATATCAGCGCCACTAATTAATAGATCGGTAGCAAAGCTATGTCGAAGGGTATGTGGTGTTATTTTTTTGGTAATACCCGCAGCTAAAGCATATTTTTCTACCAGCCTCTCAATTGTTCGTGGGGTTAGGCCAAACTGAGGACTGGTTTCAAGATTAATTTTACCATGACTGATGAACAAAAATGGTTCGGTGTCCTGTCGGGCCGATAAATAGTTATTAATAGCTAATTTGGCATCAGCTGATAAGAAAACTAGGCGTAATTTACTACCTTTGCCACGCACGGTGAATTCGGTTTTTTTTAGATTAATATCATTAATTTTCAATCTAGCTAATTCACTGACCCGCAGACCAGTTGAGAATAAAAGTTCTAAGATTGCTCGATCGCGTAGTCTTATTAAATTATTGGCTTGTTTGGTAGTTAATGGAGCCTGTAACAGGGCAGATAAATCATAGCCCTCTAAAAAATTAACTTGCCGAGGCTCTTGTTTAGCCAGTTCAATTTTATTTGAATCTAAACTATTTATATTATTTTTACTCAAATATTTTAAAAATTGGCGTAAAGCAATTAAATGATAATTTTGGGTATTTTTTTTTAAATTATCATGATCTCGATTAGCTAAGCGGTTTAGATGCAAGCGATAGCGGTGGACTAATTCTTGGCTAATTTGATCGACCTTATTAACTCCTTGGTTATTGGCAAATGACAAAAAACGAATTAAATAAAAACGATAACCGACCAAGGTATTATTGGCTAGACCTCTTTCTACTTCTAGATATTCTAAAAATTTATTAATAAATTCTTTAATCATATAAACATTATACGACATCTTGATTTTATTTTCCAACAATGGTATAACAAAAAGGCTCTAAATCGAGCAATTAATAATTAATTATTTACCTCCTCTTGGATGTGGGTTAGACCCTCTTCTCGGTTGGGGACAAACAGTATGTTAGACAAACAAGTAAAGCAGCAGATTATTGAGAAATTTCGTCAACGTGAAGGAGACACTGGATCTACCCAGGTTCAAATCGCTATTTTAACCGAAGAGATTAAACAATTAACTGATCATTTGCAAAAACATCGTCATGATTTTTCTTCACGACGTGGTTTATTGCGTAAAGTTGGTGAGCGTCGTCGTTTATTAAAATATATACAAAAAGAAGACGAGCAAGCTTTTTTAGAATTAGCTACTAAGCTTAATTTGAGAATTGCTAAAAAAATGGCAGCCGAAGAAGAAGATCGTAAACGATTAGAAGCTGAATTGATGGCCAAGAATGGTGATGATGTGGTCGACGGAGAATTTGATGAATCAACAGTTGAAGAGGTTGTTTAATATTTATGGTTAAGCACCCAGAGCAAAGAGTTGGTGTTTTAGTGGATGTAGCTAATCTTTATCATTCAGCTCGTAACCTTTATAGTAAGAAGGTCAATTTTCGTAAAGTTTTAGCTGAAGTAGTGGCCGATCGAAAATTAATTCGAGCGGCCGCTTATGTTATTAGTAGTGATAATAATGAAGATGAAGTTGCTTTTTTTGAAGCTTTGAGCCAGCAAGGTTTTGAGGTAATTATGAAAGATTTGCAAATTTTTGCTGGTGGTGCCAAAAAGGGTGATTGGGATGTTGGTATTAGTATTGATGCTATTAAATTATCGCATAAGTTAGATGTTATTGTTTTGGCTAGTGGTGATGGTGACTATATTCCGTTAGTTAATTACATTCAGAGTACCACCGGTTGTTTAGTTGAGGTGGCAGGATTTCGACAAACGACTTCGGCTAAGCTTTTAGAAATTGCTGATGATTTTATTAATTTAAGTGATCGGCGATTTTTAATCAATCGTTAATAATTAATTAAATAATAATTTATTCGCTTTGACCAGCAGACAGGGAGTGCTATGAATAATCATAGTCCTTTAGTTTGCCGGCCAGCGCGATTACAAATTTATGCAACAACCAGAAATTGTGGTTAGTAATGATTGGCATGGCCGTCAGCTAACAATTAAAACTGGACGATTGGCTCATCAAGCTGATGCGGCCGTTACTGTTCAATATGGTGATACTGTGGTTTTGGCCACAGTGGTGGAAGCTAAAGAATCTCGAGAGGGTGGCGATTTTTTTCCACTGATGGTTGATTTTGAAGAACGCCTTTATGCCGCTGGCATTATTAAAGGATCTCGTTGGGTTAAGCGTGAAGGTCGGCCGACTGATGAGGCTGTTTTGAGTGGCCGAATGATTGATCGGTCAATCCGACCGTTATTTGATGAATCATCACGACGTGATGTTCAGGTCATTTTAACTGTTTTATCGGTTGATCAGACTAATGATTATGATATTGTCGCCTTAGTAGCTGCTTCAGCTGCTTTGAGAATTTCCGGCGTTGATTGGTGTGGACCAATTGGTGGCATTAGAGTTGGCCGAATTGATGGTCAATTGGTTTATAATCCAACCTATGAACAACGCGAAAATAGTGATTTAGATTTAATTGTAGCTGGTACGGCTGAACGAGTGATTATGATTGAAGCTGGTGCTCAGGAATTATCCGAAACAGACATGATTGAAGCAATTTGGTCGGGACAGCAAGCGTTAGCTGGATCAGTTGATTTAATTGAACAGCTTTATAAAGCTGTTCAATTAAAAGAGCAAAAGCCAATAAAAACAATTAGATTATCAGAAGAAGATCGACAGGCCAATGAAAATAAGCAAGCCATTCAAAAAATTGCTGAGCAATGGTTGGCTGAGCAGGCCGAAGCCATTTTATTTAATCAGACTTATTATACTAAGGGTCAACGTAAATTAGCTGTTGAAGCGATTAAAGATGGTTTAGATGAATATTTATTTAATCAAGGAATTGATAAAAATCTTCGGAAAGTTATTATTGGTCAGACAGTTGAACCAATTGTTGAAGCATTAGTTACTAAAAATATTTTAGAAAATAATCGCCGAGTTGACGGTCGAGCACTTGATGAAATTCGTCAACTTTCGGCTGATGTTAGTATTTTGCCAAGGAATCACGGGGTTGGTCTTTTTTCTCGAGGTGAAACTCAAGTTATGTCCATTGTTACATTGGGAGCACCTGGCGATGAACAATCGTTAGAAGGACTAGAAGGAGTTTCTACTAAGCGGTATATGCATCATTATAATTTTGCTCCATATTGTGTTGGTGAAGCTAAGCCAATTAGAACGGCTGGTCGGCGAGAGATTGGTCATGGTGCTTTAGCTGAAAAGGCCTTACTGCCAGTTTTACCTGATCGAGCTGACTTCCCCTATACCATTAGAGTGGTTAGTGAAACATTGGGTTCCAATGGATCTTCGTCAATGGGTTCAACCTGTGCTTCATCTTTGTCTTTAATGGATGCCGGTGTACCAATTAAGCGATCGGTAGCTGGTATTGCTATGGGATTAGCTTCTAATCAAGACATGAGCCAATGGAAAGTGTTGACTGATTTACAAGATCTAGAAGATGGGCAGGGTGGTATGGATTTTAAGATTACTGGAACATCAGAGGGTATTACCGCGATCCAATTAGACACTAAAACCAAGGGATTAACCAAGGAAATAATTGAAACCACCATTAATCAAGCTCGCCAAGCACGTTTGCAGATTTTAACGGTTATGAGTCAGGCCATCGCTGAGCCTCGTGCTGAATTATCACCCTATGCTCCTAAAATTGTTAGTTTTTTCATTGATGTTGATAAAATTAGGGAAGTGATTGGAGCTGGTGGTAAAGTTATCAATGAGATTATTGCTGCCTGTGAAGTTACCATTGATATTGAACAAACCGGGCAGGTGATGATTTGTGGATCCAATCAAGAAAAACTAGATCAAGCAATTAAATGGATTCAGGATATTGCTCGTAAACTAGAGGTTGGTGAAGAATTTACTGGTGAAGTGGTGCGTTTATTAGATTTTGGTGCGTTTATTGAATTATTACCTAATCGTGATGGGATGGTTCATGCTAGTGAATTAGCACCATTTTATGTTGGTAAGCCGTCGGATATGCTTCAAGATGGTGATACAGTAACAGTTAAAATTAAAGCAATTGATGATCAGGGTCGAGTTAATTTAACTATGAAAGATTTACCAGCTAATCAAGAAATCTGGGAGCGTTATAAGGCTAAAGGATTACCAATGGAGCGGCCAGCTGGTTTTTCTGGACCAAGGTCATCTAGGCCTCAACATGGGGATAACTCCAGACGACGTGATTTTCATTAATTGCTAAGATTAGTTGATTTTATTGAACATAAAGCAAGACAGATCCTTACTTAGGGGTCTGTCTTTTTTGTGATTAATAAAAATGTTATTATGGTAATGGTCAAACTATTTGCCTTTTGCCGCCTCCAATTAGTTTTTAATCAAGATGTCATGTCTATTTACCTAATTCCGGCTAAGCTACCGGATGCGGCTAATTGGCTGAAGTTTGATTGGGCTAAATTTAGTAATAGTGAATTATTAGCCTTTGTGATCAGCCATGGTCAAGATTTAAAATCTTCCACAGCCCTAGCTAAATTAATTCTTAAAAAGATTCCAGCACCATGTTTAATTAGATCAAGTTTTGAAGAACTGATTGCTGCTGGACTGACTAGTCAGCAAGCTAACAATCTATTAGCATCAGCTGAAATAACTAAACGATTTTGTCGACAGCGGCTTCAGAATATTTATTATAGTCAGGAAGTTATTTATCAGGAGTTTAAATATTTAAGATCTTGTACTCAGGAGCGTCTGGCTATTGGTTATTTAGATCGTCGTTGTCATGAATTACGACGCAAGAACTTTTTATTTGAACGGATGCGTCAACCAGATTTTATGGTTAATCAGATTTTTGACCCGATTTTGAAATTACCAGCTCAACAATTAATTACCGCTAGCAATCATCTATCTGGCGATGCTGAGCCAAATGAGTTGGATATGATTTTATTTAATAAGCTTTATCGAATTTGTCAGGCTTTTGGTTTGGAGATGTTAGATAATGTTATTTTTAGTCGCCGGGGATTTTATAGTTTTCGTCAGGCCGGCTTAATTAAAACCATCAACTAGTTGATGATAAGGAGGGGGATTAAAACCGCCAGTCTATTAGACTGGCGGTTTTAATTTTGGATAATAAAAAAGGCTGGCACCAAAGGTGTCAGCCAAAGCTTATTGTCGGAACCGCTGCCACTAGCGGCGTTTTTTTGGTTCCTTTTTTCTTTTTTTCATTGGAGGTAAGACCTCCAAGATAGGAGAGAAATTTTGATTGGAGATATCCTCTCTACTTAAAAGAATTTCTCTTTTTGTTAAAATATCTGTCATGAACAGACATTCGGTACAGGTCAGGCGCTTTACTCCTAGTTTTGATTTTATAGCCATTTCCAGACCATCGGCCTTGAGCATAGCTCTTTGGCCATTTCGATCAGTCACTACAAAGTGGAGCCACTTGGACCAAATTACGGCCCCTAATACTCTGGTTGAATCTTCAAAGCTCATTCTGAGCCTCCTTGTTTTTATTTATCCGTTAGGACAATCATTAGGTTAAGATTTATTTGGTGCTTTGTCAATGTTTGGCTAAGAAAAAGTCAGCCTTCTGTGGCCAATTGCCAAAAATTAACTGCAGTGATAGACTAAAAAGGCTTTAATGCCTTATTTTATCTTATGTCTGAAGTAACTTTAGAAACTTTAGTTAGCCTTTGTAAGCGCCGTGGTTTTGTCTATCCATCATCTGAAATTTATGGTGGTTTAGCTGCGGTTTATGATTATGGTCCTTATGGAGTTGAATTAGCCAACAACATTAAACAGACTTGGTGGAGAGAATTAGTTTATCGCTATGACAATATTAGCGGTTTGGATAGTGCCATTTTTATGAATCCAAAAATTTGGCAAGCCAGTGGTCATGTAACTGGTTTTTCCGACCCATTGACTGAATGTCGTGATTGTCACGCTCGACTGCGAGTGGATCATCTTTTAGAAAAAGTTGGTGTAGAGGCTAGTGAAACTATGTCTGAAGCTGAGATTAATCAGCTGTTTGATGATTATCGTCACACTATTGTTTGTCCAGAATGTGGCCACAAAGATTTTACGACAGTTCGTAAGTTTAATTTATTGGTTCAATCCAATCTGGGGAACTTTACTGGTAATGATAGTGAACCGGTTTATTTGCGGGGTGAAACTTGTCAGGGCATCTATGTTAATTATAAGAACATTATGGATAGTACCCGCCTAAAATTACCGTTTGGTATTGCTCAGGTTGGTAAGGCTTTTCGTAATGAAATAACCGCTCGTCAATTTATTTTTCGGACCAGAGAATTTGAACAAATGGAATTACAATACTTTATTCGTCCAACTGATGATCTGGCTGATTTTAATCTTTGGAAACAACGTCGTTGGGATTATTATGTTAATATTCTTGGTATTAATTCAGAAAATTTGCGTTGGCATGAGCATGAAAAATTAGTTTTTTATGCTAAAGCCGCTTTTGATATTGAGTATAAATTTCCGTTTGGGTTTCAAGAAATTGAAGGAATTCATGCTCGTGGTAATTATGATTTAAGTCAACATCAGCAGTTTTCTGGTCAAGAATTGGATTATTATGACCAGACGACTGATCAGAAGTTTATTCCGCATATTGTTGAATCATCGTCTGGAGTTGGCCGAGTTTTTTTGATGCTGCTAAGTGAAGCCTATCACGAGGAGGAGCTGGCTGGTGGTGATAAGCGGATAGTTTTGAAATTAAAACCAGCTTTGGCTCCAGTTAAAGTGGCGGTTTTTCCACTATTGCGTAATAAACCAGAATTAGTTAAGGCTGCTCAGGTAATTCTTGATCAGCTTAAAATGCGGTGGCGTTGTGAATTTGATGATAGTGGTAATGTTGGTAAGCGTTATCGTCGTCAAGATGAGATTGGTACACCATTTTGTGTAACAATTGACTTTGATACTCTAGAAAAAAATACAGTCACAGTCAGAGATCGAGATACTATGGAGCAGGTTACGATTGGGACTGATGATTTAGTGAAATTTTTATCTTCTAAATTAGATTATTAATTGATTATGTGGCAAAGACAAATTGCAGCTAATATTCCTTTGGTTTTAAAAATTCCGTTAGATAATTGTCCAACCTTTACTGCCTTAATTATGGTGGCGGTTGGTTCAAAATTTGAAACAGACCAGCAAAGCGGGTTGTCTCATTTTTTAGAGCATATGTTTTTTAAGGGAACCATTAAGCGACCATCAACTTTAGCAATTTCTAGCGAGCTTGATGCAATTGGTGGTGAATTTAATGCGTTTACTGGTAAAGAATATACTGGTTATTATGTTAAATGCTCAGCTGATCGGGCGGAAGTGGCGCTTGATGTTTTGAGTGATATGCTGCTTAATTCACAATTTTCCAGTGAAGAGATCAAGCGAGAAAAAGGGGTTATTATTGAAGAGATTAATATGTATCAGGATAACCCAATGATGCATCTAGAAGATGTTTTTGAGCGATCTCTTTATGGTGATACACCAGCTGGTCGAGACACCGCTGGATCGAAAGAAACGGTTAATGCTTTTCAACCAGCTGATTTTATAAATTATTGGCGTAATTATTATGGTAAATCTCGAGCAGTTATTTGTTTAGCCGGTAATTTACCTGATCAAGTTGATGACCTGGTGAATAAATATTTTGTTCAATGGCCCGATCAATCGACTTTTCAAGATAAATTGGCAGTTAGTGAACAGCAAGATCAACCAAATTTGCTGGTTGTTAATAAAGACACCGATCAAACTCATTTGGCACTGGGAGTTAGGTCTTTTCCCTATGGCCATAAGCAGGAATTACCAGTTAAATTATTGTCGATTATTTTAGGTGGATCAATGAGTTCACGATTATTTTTACAAATTAGAGAACGTCAGGGATTAGCTTATTATGTTCGCACTAATATTGAAAGCTATACTGATAGTGGCTATTTAGTAACTTCGGCCGGCATCAAAAAAGATTCTTTATCACTGGCGGTCACTACTATTATTAATGAATATAAAAGATTAACTGAGGAATTAGTTAGTCAGGCTGAATTAAGCCGCGTTAAGAGTTTTATTGCTGGACGGTTAGCTTTGGGCTTGGAAGGATCGGATGATTTAGCTCAGTGGTATGCTCGGCAACAGGTGCTGCGGTTGGCTCAAAATAATGTTCAGGCTAATTTGAAAAAACCAGCTGAATATTTAGCTGAAATACAAGCGATTAGTGCTGAACAAATTCGTCAGGCCGCTCAATTAATCTTTGTTAATCAAGGTCTTAATTTGGCTATCATTGGTCAAGTTAGTAATCAAGCTGAATTGACCAGTCAATTGATTTTTAATTGATATAAATATGACTCAACCAATTGATTATTTGGCTGGTTTAAATGATCAGCAGCGCCAAGCGGTTGAGCACAAGACTGGTCCATTATTGATTGTGGCTGGAGCTGGTACTGGCAAGACGACTGTTTTAGTTAATCGTTTATTGCATTTAATAATTTCTGGTCAAGCTAAACCAGAGGAGATTTTATTGGCTACTTTTACTGAAAAAGCGGCTGGTGAAATGGAAGAGCGAGCTGACCGTTTGTTGCCGTATGGTTATACTGACTCATGGATTCAGACTTTTCATAGTTTAGGCGAGCGGATACTGCGTCAACATGGCTTAGATATCGGCTTGCCAACTGATTTTAAATTGCTCAATGAAACCGCTCAATGGATTTTATTGCGGCGTAATTTGGAGCGACTATCATTAGATTATTATCGACCGCTTGGTAATGAGACCAAGTTTTTGCGTGATTTAATTAAATATTTTAGTCATCTTAAAGATGAAGATATATCGCCGGATGATTATTTAAAGTTTATTGATAATTTAGATCAAAGTGAGACTAGTGATATAGAGCAATTAGAAACAGCTAAATTAAAAGAATTAGCTCTAGCTTACCAGACCTATAATCAGCTATTATTAGATAATTCTTATTTAGATTTTGGTGATTTAATTACTTATACTTTGCGACTTTTTAGACAGCGTCCCAATATTCTAGAAATTTATCGTCGTCAATTTAAATTTATTTTGGTTGATGAATTTCAAGATACTAATTGGTCTCAATATGAATTAATAAAATTATTAGCTGCTCCGAATAATAATTTAACCGTGGTCGGGGATGATGATCAAAGTATTTATAAATTCAGAGGAGCCTCTCTGGCTAATATTCTTCAATTTAAGGATGATTTTCCTCAGGCTCAAGAAGTAGTTTTGACAGCTAATTATCGTTCGGGACAAGCTATTTTAGATCAAGCTTATCGTTCTATTCAAAACAATAATCCTGATCGTTTGGAAGTTAAATTAAACTTAAATAAAAAATTAACAGCAGCCGGAGTAGTCGATGGTAGCGTTGAGACTTGGTCTTTAGCTAGTGAGTCTGAAGAGATTGTCGCTATTATTGATTATATAAAAGATGAATATAGTCGGTCTGAAGAAATTAAATGGTCTGATTTTGCTATTTTGATTCGATCTAATCGCGAGGCGGATAAATTTATTAATGAATTTATCCGCCGAGGCATTCCTTGTCAATTTATGTCGATGCGAGGCTTATATTATAAGCCAATCATTTTAGATTGTTTAGCTTATTTTAAATTATTAGATCATTATCATGAATCGGCCGCCCTGTATCGGGTTCTTAATTCTCGACCATTCTTATTATCAGCTACCGATCTAGTTGAGTTATCGGCCCTGGCTCGTCGCAAAGCTTGGTCGTTATTTGAAGCAGCTAAAAATAATAATTTAGCTCCTAAAATTAGCCAAGCTGGTCGAGAGATTATTGAAAAATTAATGCGATTAATTAATGAACAGTCGCTGTCCGCCTCTCAGCAAACACCCAGTCGGGTTTTTGTTGATTTTGTGTATCGATCAGGTTTATTAGCCGGATTAGACCAAGATATTGATTGGTTAATTTTTCATTATTTGAATCAACTTTATAAAAAAATTAAAGATTTTGAAAATACTGGTCACGACCTAAGACTTAAGGATTTTGTTGATTTAATGGACTTAGAGATGGAGGCTGGTGAAACTGGCAATTTAAGTTTACCACTAGATGATGACGATGTGGTCAAGATTATGACTGTTCATTCGGCCAAAGGTTTAGAATTTAAATATGTTATTTTGCCTGACTTAATTAATAAAAAATTTCCCACAATCAGACATAGTGATAGTTTGCCAGTTCCGATTGGACTAATTGCTGAATCAATTGGGTCTGGTGACACTCATTTAGCCGAAGAACGTCGGTTATTTTATGTGGCAATAACTAGAGCTAAAGAAAAATTGATATTAGCCTATGCTCGTGATTATGGTGGAGCACAAGAACGTCGCCCCTCAATTTTTTTGAAAGAACTTGGTTTAGATGAGGGGGCGATTGAACGTCAGTTTGAATCTGGTCGAGTTTTTGAATTAGTTCGTGAAGTTGAATCATTAAAGCAACCAAATAACGAGTCTTCTGTTCTTGATCATAAATTTGTTAATCATAAGTTTTCTTTTAGTCAATTAGCGGGTTATGGTAATTGTCCTTTACAGTATAAGTTTGCCTTTGTTTTAAAAGTTCCTGTTCCAGAAAAGGCTAATATGATTTATGGACGATTAATGCATCGCTGTCTTTATCAATTATTTTTGCCCTGTTTAATTTCTGATCAACCGATTGATTTATTTGGTCAATCAACTAATTCTCGGCAGTTAGTTGACCGAGATGGCTTGTTAGCGATATATAAGAGTAATTGGGTTGATGAGGGTTATGCTTCTATTGAAGAAAGAGATAAATATCAACAATTAGGCCAACAAAGCTTAGCAGCTGTTTGGCAGGAAATTGAAAATAATGGTTGGCCAAATGTTTTAGCCTTAGAAAAGAAATTTGTTTGGAAAACTAGTGAATTTATTTTGCATGGAGTAATTGATCGAATCGATCAATTGCCAGATGGTAGTGTTGAAATTATTGATTATAAAACCGGTCGTCCCAAGGAAAAATTAGACTATCAAGCCAAGCGACAATTGATGCTTTATCAATTGGCCGTGGAAGAGGTTTTTGGTTGGCGAGTTGGTCGTCTATCTTTTCATTATCTGAATAATGGAACAAGCCTGAGTTTTGAAGCCAAGCCGGCCGATTTAGATAAGATTCGACAGGAAGTAGTTGCTGAGATTAAAGCCATTAAACAAGGTTTTTTCCCAGCTCAGCCCAGTCAATTGTGCAGTTATTGTGATTTTCGATCAATTTGCCAATTTCGTCAAGTTTAGGTGATTTATTTTAATAAAATCAGCTTATTTACTTTGACAGCTGGCTTTATTTTTGCTAAATTAAAGCTAGCCCGATTTTCGGGCTTCGTTATGTATTAGAACAATATTTATGATTATTAGCTGGTTCGGACAATCATGTTTTAA
>Ga0265293_10005472_pt1 | contig 21147 bp, 19 predicted proteins | sample Munlanlewell138R_FD_192505 | JGI IMG/M metagenome (GOLD analysis project Ga0265293, IMG submission 192505) | Leachate microbial communities from a municipal landfill in Southern Ontario, Canada - Leachate well 138R | ecosystem: Engineered > Solid waste > Landfill > Unclassified | place: Canada... | reverse complement strand
TCATGTTGTTGGGAACCAAAAGACCCAAAGAGAGAGAGATGTCATTTCTTGTATATTTAACCCTCTGTCTGAAACCGATATCTACACCTAAACTCCCGTAACCTTGCAGACTCTCAAAGTTCCACCTGTATGAGAAGGCAAACAATCCCAGATGCCCCTTAACGTATACCGATAATCCTGCTTCCGAATTTAGGGTACTTATATGACTTTCCCACTCATCCAAAGCCCAATTGGCTTCATAACCTAATCCAAACATAAATTCACTCTTATAAAGAGTTCTTTGGCCGATTGAAATTCCGCTTAAAATCCTAGCCTCATAAGCAGGGCTGTAAAGAGCTCTTACTTCAGGTCTTATTATAAAATGAGAGTCTTGAAACCAAGGGAATTTACCCATTAAATCTAAAGAGGTCTCAGCTGCCATCTGAGCAAACAGATGGGCTTTATCACTCTCATAATTTAACTCAACTTCCGATATAGAAAAAGTGTCATGGATAATGTTTTGGATAGCCTCAAATCCCAGCTTCCCAGCTAATAAGAGCCCTAACTCTCCCACGGCATTCAGTCTTAAGGTGATTATGTCTTGCCTAAAAGGGTAATTAAGATTGTATCCGCCTCTAAAAGCTATTTCATCGTAGCGCATTCCTTCTCCGGTTCCATACGGTCTTCTGGTTATTCCGCTCCCCTCAAAAAGGAGAAACCATTTCTGTTGATGAGTGTACTGCATATCAAAACCAAAAGAGCGTAGGTCATCTTTGTTATCGGCCAATCCCAAAGTTAAATTATCGTTAAAAATCTGCAATGAAAAACTGGATGGATTGTGATGGGCAGAGAGAGAAAATAATAAAAAGCACAGTAAAATTAAAATGGTGACTTTTCTTTTCACTTTATTCCTCTTTTAGTTTAGCCAAATCCACTGAACGCAGGAAACGGTACCTTCTGACCATTTTGTTGTAAGGAACAACCACTTTTTTGGGATGGTTACTCTCGGGGTCAAATGTGAAACGGTAGGGAATATCCAAAGGAAAAGAGACCTCTTTATTTAACTCTCTCTTAAGTTTTAGAACTCTTTTGCCAACATCAATAATGTTGTAACTGTTTAGATTAAAATTATCCATTGCCTTGACCAAAGAGGTAATCTCTTTTAATGAGACTCTCCTAAAGCCAAACAGCCTAAGTTTAAGAGACTTTTTTTCAATCAGCAAAGGGACAATAAAATCAACATCCAAGCCTACAGATCTACTTAAAGCCATTAAATTCTCTTGAAATACAACCCACTCACTACTTTTTTTATCGTTGTTTGATTTTAGATTTGGCAACAACAAATTTGCAACCAAAGGGAAGTCTTCCAATAGCCCCACCAACAAAGCCTCTGTCTGACACCCCCTGACATCAATGGGAGGGATGTAACGATTTAAGATTGTACTTTTATTATTGTCAAACGGATAAATAGTTCCGCTGCTTAACTCTTTCAGAATCCTCTCGACATTTTCAATTTTTCCAAATCCTATGTTGTATTCTTGTTTTAAACTTTTAGGTAAATCACTATCTATCATCTGGGCGATATACATCCCTACCGAAACAGGATGGAGGCCCAAGTTTATACTCTCATTCCACCATTTAATTATCTTTTCAACCTCGTAGTTACCCAAATTTGAGCCGAGTGCCAATAAGCCGTAACTGTTTATTATCTGAAACTCCCTGCTCAGGTTCCACTTAAGCTCACTGAAACTCTGCTCTTTTACACTATAACTTAGGCCTAATTTACGAATCAGCTCTTTATAAGTGAGATGGAAAAGCCTCGGGTCACTTCTTTTTGAAATATTTTCAACTGCAGCAAACCCCTGTCTGTTGGCTCTTTCAATAAAATCAAAACCGCCGGTTACTTTGAGTCTCTTAAAATAACGACTCTTTTGTCCCGACTTTTTAAGTTTTGCCACCCCCTTTACGAACAACTCAATATCGGCAGGGGTTCTGTGAATAGGGCCTTTTTCAAAGATAAGGGCTTTAAGGTTTTTCCCCCCAAAGAGAGCTCCAAATCCCTTCCTCTCAATCGGAGAGCCGTCACTGATTACAGTGGCTAGGGGGCTTTTTTTCTCCCCTGCCGGACCTATACATATCAGGGCACTCTCTTTTTTAACATCAAGAATCTTTGTTGTCTCTTTTATCGTTGCTTCATAGAGAGCTTCAAAGTAGTAAAACTGTACATCTTTATAACCGATTTTTAGGACAACTTCTCTTCTGGAGATGCCGCTGATTATGATTGCGCTCCAGTTACAGGATGTTAAATTAGTGGCAGCTTTACTTATATGGGTTGCAGAATCAATCAGATTTGTATCGGCAGACTTTCCGCATATTGTTAGTGTGTCGGAAAAGAAGGGTTCGGTTGCACTTAGATAGCCACTGCATAAAACGATTGGATTGTCATCTCTCTTTTCGTCCAGTGCTTTTTTATAGAGATAAAAAGAGAGGGCTTCACCTCCCAAATAACGTTTAACCACATCCTCTTGGAGAGTTTCTGTCCACCATTTCTCTTTATGTAAATCGATATAAAGAACCTGCATTAGGCTGCCTGATTGCGTCACAATCTACTCCTGCCTCTAATCTATATAGCCTCAGGGGGGCTGTCAATCGATAGTTGGATCATAGTAAACGCACCCTTTTAGTATTATGGTATAGTTAATAAAAAATTAGAATCTCTATTTTAGAGATTGAAAAGCTTTTAATGGGATTGTATTGTTGATAAGATATTGGTTTTAGGAGTGTTTGATTATGGGTCGTACTATAACTTTAAGATATAAAGAGCACAATATTGAAGCGCCTTCCGCAATAAAAGTCGAAACGGTAGTCAAAGAGTATATCGATTCTGGGGATTCAAAAAAGACCTATTTCGATAACCCGGTTGTGGCATTAAGAACCAACAACGAAATTCTTCCGTTCGGAGCAAGGATAAATATAAATGCGACAATAGAACCTGTCTCTCTTTTTTCCGACCTCGGAAAGAGAATTTATCGCCACTCTCTAAGTTACCTGTTGGCTTATGCCAGTGAAATCCTTTTCCCGCTGCGACGTCTTGTAATAGGACATGCTTTGGGTGATGGTTTTTATTTTACATTCCAGGGTCACTACCAACTGGCAGAAGAGGATCTGAGGGCTCTAAGGGCAAAAATGAGAGAGCTTGTGGAAGAGGATATTCCTATTGAACTGGAGCGCTTAGCATATTCCGATGCCCTTAATTATTTTAAAAAGAAGGGGTACGTTGCTACCGAAAGGCTCTTAAATTATCGTAACGACCCAACCCTGCATCTCTACAGATGTAAAGATTTTCTCGATATTGCTTATGAGCCGCTTCTTCCCAGAACCAAACTGTTGGATGTTTGGGAACTGCGGGGCTATGGGGAGAGGGGGATGCTTTTACGCTACCCTTTAACAAAATCTAAATTTCAGGCTATCGCCGACTTTAAAGATAATCCCCTTTTATTCTCTATCTTTAAAGAGTACAAAAGGTGGGCGGAATTATTAAAAGTTGATTGTCTGGGGACGATGAACCAAATTTGCGGTTCTGATGAGATTAAAACTTTTATCAGGATGAACGAAGATTTACACCACCGAAAAATCTCTCATATCGCCGATATGATTGACCGGCATAAGGAGATAAAAGTTGTCCTTATAGCTGGTCCCTCCTCTTCGGGAAAAACAACATTTTCCATCCGCCTTTCGATTCAACTTAAGTTATTGGGTTATAATCCGATAAAAATCTCTTTGGATAACTACTACCGCCCAAAATCTCAGGCTCCCAAAGATAGTGACGGAAAGCCCGATTTAGAGATTATTGATGCATTGGACTTACCTCTATTAAATGAGAACATAAGTGATTTATATCGGGGTCGGGAGGTTTATCTCCCCCGCTTTGAGTTCTCAGGCGACGGAAAGAGGAGTTTTGAAAAAAATCCAACCAGTCTTAAAAACGATACCATCTTGGTTATAGAGGGAATCCATGGCTTAAACCCGGCTCTCTTAGCTGATATAGAGAGTAAAACAAAATTCAAAATCTACATCTCGGCTCTGACTCAGCTAAACTTGGATGACCACAACAGAATATCGACAACCGACAACCGTATTCTGCGTAGAATAGTCAGAGACAACAAAACAAGAAGTACTACTGCTCAACAGACTTTGGAGATGTGGCCTTCGGTAGAGAGGGGAGAATCATTAAATATCTTCCCCTACCAAAATGAGGCTGATATCATGATTAACTCGGCTCTTGATTATGAGTTGGCTGTTTTAAAATCTTATGCCGAACCTCTTTTAAGGACCGTTAAACCCTCTGCATACGTTGCCTATCCGGTGGCAAGGCGCCTTTTAAAGTTTTTAGACAACGTCTACCCTATTCCCTCAAAGCTGGTTCCTAGCGACTCGCTTCTGAGGGAATTTATAGGGGACAGTGAATTTCACGATGAGTGTTAATCTTCATCACTGAGATAAATGTGTTTATACTCTTCAAAGAGCTGAAAAACTTTAAACTGACACTTTCCGCAGACGGTTCCGAAACCTGTTATATCTCTTAACTCATCTAGGGTTTTGGCCTGTTTTGTCTTTACCAACTCCTCTATCTGTACATCGGTTACGTTTTTACACTCACAGATTACTTTTGCCGCTTTGACTTTAAAAGGGTTTTCTCTGTTTTGCCGTTTCAAGTAATCATCAATGGCTGCTCTTAATCCCTTATCCCCTAAAACCGAACAGTGAAATTTATGTTTTGGCAATCCTCCGAGATTCGCTGTAATCTCTTCCGGGGTTAAAAAGTAAGCCTCTTCTAAACTTTTGCCTATTGTCATTTCAGACATCATCGACGTACTGGCAATTGCACTGGCACAGCCAAACGTCTGCCACTTCAAATCGACAATTTTATCGTCAACGACTTTGATACCGACTTTCATTTCATCGCCACAGGCCATTGAACCGACGATTCCGACACCATCAGCCTCCCACGACTCATCGGTCCAAACGTTCTTTGGATTAACGAAGTGTTCTTTCACTTCATCGGTATATGCCCAAACAGATCTGGTATTAATCATCTGGTTGATATCTCCCTTAAACGCCTTATAATAGGCTCTATTTTTTCAATTACATAATCAACTTCTTCTTCGGTATTGTATCTGCCAAAACTAAATCTTATCGACCCGTGGGCCAGTTCAACATCCAGACCGCTTGCCAATAAGACATGAGAGGGCTCTAGAGATCCGGTGGCACAGGCACTGCCGGTAGAGACTGCAATACCTTCCAAGTCGAGCATAAGAAGAATGGACTCCCCTTCAATGCGTGCAAACGAGACGTCTAAAGTTCCGGGCAGACACTCTGTAGGATGCCCGTTCACAACGACTTCTTTAATGTTATTAACTATTGCCTCTCTCAGTTTTTCCCGAAGTTTCCACAGATGTTCTGTTTCGCTTTTTAGAGTTTTCACAACCAAATCAGCGGCAACTCCCATCCCTATGATCGCAAGGGTATTGTAGGTTCCGGCCCTCTTGCCCCCTTCTTGGTGGCCCCCCTTAATCAGAGCTTCGATTGGAGTTCCTTCTCTGACATAGAGAGCCCCAACTCCTTTAGGTCCGTAAAATTTATGGCCGGAGAGACTCAGATAATCGACATTCCACTTTTTAACATCCACTTCCATTTTACCGATTGCCTGAACGGCATCGGTATGCATCAGGGCACCATACTTATGGGCTAAAGCGGTTATTGCCTCTATATCCTGGATTGTCCCTGTTTCGTTGTTTCCCGCCATAACCGAGACCAGAAGGACATCATCACCCAGAAGGCTCTCCAACTCTTTTAAGTTGAGTTTCCCATGTTTATCGACACCGGCAAAATCTACTTTGTAGCCTCTTTCAATAAGGTAGTTACATGTCTCCATAATTGCAGGGTGCTCTATTGTAGAGGTAATTATTCTGTCTCTTTTAGAGTTGGTATCGATTAGGCTTTTTGCCGTGGAAAAAACAGCGTTATCACTCTCTGTTCCGCCGCTGGTAAATATTATTTCACTGCTTTTGCAGTTGATCATTTTAGCCACGCTTTCACGGGCTCTTTCTATCGAAAGCGAACCGATTCTGCCGAATTCGTGCATACTCGAAGCGTTACCGTATAAATCCAAATTTTCAACCATTGCCTGAATAACTTCAGGAGCTAATTGAGTCGTTGCATTGTTATCTAAATATACTTTCATCTTGCCTTCTCTCTAACAAAAAATAGGTAGCCCTCATCTGAGGGTCAAGTGGTTTTATTAGTGAGAGGCTATTAAATCATCATCAGAAGAGCCACAGAGGTCTCCCCGTGCATAGCGGATGTGTCTTTTGGGGGCAAATCTGATTTTATGTGCTCTTGCCCATTGGACATAAGCACAGCTTTCGGGCAAATAGGGGGCAAACATAGCCCTGAAACGGTTTACCCGTTTACAACGGGAGTTAGCTTCCAATCTTTCAAAGTAGATTTTGCACTGCCGTGTCGTAGGGTCATAGTATTCACAATAGGTCTCTAAATCATAAATAACAGTGTTGCCCACTATTACTTTTTCGTGACAACAGAGTCCGCACTTCGAGCACATATTCTCCCACTCAAAAGCCCTTTTATTCATTGGATGAATCCTTAACAAGGGCTTTGAGAACCTCTATGGTTTCAGAATCTACCATCGGTTGAACCTGTAACGGAGTCACAGAGATATAACCTTTGCCTAAAAGCTTGTAATCGGCTTCATCGTCATCGTCTCTTAAGGTTGGATTTTCAACTCCACTTAGCGAAAGAGTCAGTTCGTCTCCTATAAAGACTCCGTTGATATCGGGAGAGTTATTGCCGTAGGCAAGTCCCACCTTCGTGTGTGAAGCATCGTAGGAGGTTCTTTTTAAGCTGGTGGAACGCTCTGCAACATCTAGATAGACCAGCTGTCCTATTTTACCGACTCTCCACTTTCCGTTAGGTTTTGGGGGGACGTTTATATTTAAAATCACATCTTCATTACAAAGGGCCAAAAATTCCTCTAAATGGTCGGCTAAAAAAGTGGCGGACTCTTCAAAAGGATAGCGGTCAGTCTCATAATCCCGACGGGCTGAGATAGCGATTGCTTTAAATCCCCGTAAAGCAGCTTCACTGGCAGCTCCCACTGTGCCGGAGTAGAGGATATCGGTACTTGCATTGTAACCGTGGTTGATTCCCGAGATAATTATGTCGGGCTTAACCGGTATTGCCTGTCCATGCATTCCATAGAGAATACAATCGGCGGGAGTCCCGCTGCAGTAGTAGTGGCGTTCATCGTAACGGACAAAGCGGACAGTCCCTTTTAAGGTCATAGCGTGGGATTGGGCACTCCGTTCCTCAGCGGGGGCGCAGACCCAAACCTCGTGACCTGCTTTAGTCAGAACTTCCTCTAATGTTAGTATTCCTTCCGATTGATAACCGTCATCGTTAGTAAGAACTATGATCATCGCTAGTAGAGACAATCTTTAGCTTTTGAGCTGGATTATAGTATGTCCAGGTAGGTTTAAAGCCAAAGATATGCTCATATGCCTCCAATTGAGCAGTGTATAATTCGATTGCTTTTTGTGACATTAACAGGAATATAGAGCCGCTTGAACCGGTTGTAATCATAGTTGCCCCAAAAGTTCCGTCTATTTCTAAAGCCCTTTTGGTCAGCCAATCTATCTCAGGACAGGTCACTTCGAAAACGTCTCGCAACCCTGTTTGAAGTCTGCTCAGGCTCTTACCATACATCACCAAATCCTTTTGTTCAAGCAGCTTAGAGGCTTCCTTAGCCAGCCTGCTTTCGTTAAGAACGTAGTGGCATATCCTTTTCTCATTTTCAGTCAGAGCCGGACCCAACTCTTTAATCTCCAAAGGAGAGATATCTCTCAGCAAGGCAGTGGGATAGAGTTCTCTCAGTCTCTCAAAAGCTTTGGCACTCTCTAATCTTTTAAGAGAGAGTTCCTCTTTTAGTGCTACCGGAGATATTTTACTCTCGACGACAATTGAATTGATTTCTCGGTTTGAGAAGTTAAAAGGAATCCTTTTAAACTTAAAATCGTCCAAATCATAAAGGAGATAAGAGGAGTCATCTGCTTCCAACATTGCGTAAAAAATCACCAATCTGCACTTTTCGCCGACAAATGAGGAGAGTGCCGAGTAACCGATAGTCCCACACTCTTCGGCTTTTAAACTTGGGAAAAAGAGATTTCTTAAAGCGAGGGTGGTAGCTAAAGCTATGGCTGAATTTACCATCGTGTCTTCTAATAGCAGAAGTTCCCCGTTCAGGGTTATGTTAAAGCCTTTACTTTTATAACCTCTGTTTGATAATACCGATAAAACCCCTTTTATAATATTAGCCCACCGGTCTTCCCTTCTGTATTTCAAATTCTGTAAATTGAATCTTTTACGGTCGTTCGTAGGGGCTAAATAGAGGCGGACACTTTGGTCTTGCCGTTCACTGAGACCGACTTCCAAAGTCAAAGGGCTGGCACCACAGAGGGTGTATCCATTGCAATAGTCGCTAAATTCTCCGATAAATGTGTATATACCGGGTACCTTTAGTGAAACTTGCATCTTCTGTTCATACTCTGTGTCATGGAGAATTTTTATCTCTTTCATACTTGCCTTTGGCTTAAGTTTAGGCGAACCCCTTTTAGATTGCAATAAAAAACCGCCTCGCAATTACGAAGCGGCCATCTATTTAGGTAAGTAACACTCTTCCTATTTTTCTCCGATTCCGTAGCGTTTTTTAAATCTCTCTACTCGGCCGGTTGTATCAACCAATTTTTGAGTACCGGTAAAAAATGGGTGACAAGCGCTGCAGATTTCAACTTCAAGTGACTTTGCCGTTGATTTGGTCTCAAATGTGTTACCGCATGCACAAGTCACTTTTACCATTCCGTATTTTGGGTGAATTCCCTCTTTCATCTCTCTTCCTCCAACTATATCCGCTGCCCACTGCTACGGTCTGACCTTGACAGAGGGTCAATTTTCAAAATAACTAACGTCAAACGGCACTAGTATTCATCGATCTTAAGAACGCATCATTATTCTTTGTTTTCTTCATTTTGTCAATGAGCAGTTCGGTCATCTCAATATCTTCCATAGGGTTAATTGCGTTTCTCAAAGCCCAAATTTTAGCAGCTTCTTCCTCTGTTAAGAGGAGATCTTCTCTTCTTGTCCCCGATTTCTTAATATTGATTGCAGGAAAAAGTCTCCTTTCTGCCATTCGGCGGTCCAATACAATTTCGTTGTTTCCGGTTCCTTTGAACTCTTCAAAAATAACTTCATCCATTCTGCTTCCGGTTTCAATCAGAGCCGAAGCGATAATAGTCAAAGAACCTCCGTGCTCAATGTTTCTGGCGGCACCTAAAAAGCGTTTAGGTTTGTGCAGAGCATTGGAGTCGACTCCCCCGGAAAGTATTTTCCCCGAGGCAGGAACAGTTTGGTTGTAGGCTCTGGCTAAACGGGTGATGTTATCCAATAAAATCACAACATCTCTTTTATGTTCGACCAACCGCTTTGCTTTTTCGATAACCATTTCAGCCACTGAAACGTGTCTGGTTGCCTGTTCGTCAAATGTTGAAGCAATAACCTCCCCTTTGACGGTTCTGCGCATATCGGTTACCTCTTCGGGCCTTTCATCAATTAAGAGAACCATCAGATAGACTTCCGGATGGTTTTCGCTGATTGCATTGGCAATCTTTTGCATTAAAATAGTCTTACCTGCTCGTGGGGGTGCGACTATCAATCCCCGTTGTCCTTTTCCGATCGGACAAAACAAGTTGATAATTCTTGTTGAAACATCTCCCCCGCTTGTCTCCAAATTTAAACGCGAATCGGGATAAAGGGGAATCAGAGAGTCAAAAGAGGCTCTTGAACGGGCAACCTCGGGTGGGTCATTGTTGATCATTTCAACTTTGATCATGGCAAAATACCGTTCTGCGTCTCGGGGAGGCCTGATTAGTCCCTCAACTGTATCGCCGGTTTTGAGGCTCAACATCTTAACCTGAGAGATAGAGATATAAATATCTTCCGGTCCGCTTAGGTAATTGTTTTGAGGAGAGCGTAAAAACCCATATCCATCGGGCAGAATCTCCAATGCCCCATAGGCCCTTATAAGCCCCCCTTTGGCAGTGTGGGCTTTCAATATTTCAACAACCAACTCCTGTCTCTTAAGATCCAATATTGTCTCTTTGGGAATTTCATACTCTTCCGCTTTTTGCCTGAGAGCAAAAAGAGTAAGGGCAGAGAGATCGTTTACGGTTATTCTGGGGGCATTAGAATCTTCTAAGGCCGCCTCCAAAGCAGCATCCAGAGCCGTGTTTTTATTTACATTTTGGCGATTGAAGTTAGACTTTTGGTTGTTGTTTCTCTGTTTTGATTGTTGTTTTAAATTATGGTAGGAAGTTTTGTTTGCGGGGCGTTGGATAGTCGGAGCGGGAGGGGTCTCTTGGACAACCTCTTTTTTAACCGTTGTAGCTTCGGCAGAAGGGGTTTTCTCAACTTCACCAACTTTCTCCTCTTTTTTCGGAGGCCTTCCCCTTTTTTTAGGTTGTTCGGCAGTCGTAACCTTAACAACCACCTGACTTCCATTTTCTTGGGCTTTGCGCCTAACAACTTTTTTGGCAGTCTTAGCAGAGGAGCTAGTTTCAGTGTCTCCTTCAACTGCAGTCTCGAACAGATCGAGGCTTTTCTCATATTCTGATGTCATTGATAATCTCCAAAGAACCTAATTCACAAAACTGTGAACAAAATTTATCAAGTGATTGGTAATGATAAAGCAGGTAATCCTTTTTAAAAGTTAGACAGGAAAAGGATTCCCGCCCAGTGTCTTAAATATATTGCCAGCTTCTTACAATGTCAAGCAAAGGAGAGCCTAAAACATATTGGCGAGCCAACAAAAGGGCTGCTACGGTAGCTCTTCTTCTTGATCCGTCTCTCCCATGAGCCGAAAGTTTGATCATAACAGATTCGGCTTTTTGCCCTTTTGAAGCAAATCCAAAGCAGATAGTTCCTACCGGTTTATCTTCGGTTGCTCCACTGGGACCGGCAATGCCGGTAACCGACAGTGCAATATCACACCCAGATATATCTAAAAGTCCCAAAGCCATCTCTTTGGCACACTCGGTTGAGACAGCTCCGTATTTATTAATAGTCTCTTTTGAAACACCCAGCAGTCTCTCTTTGGCTTCGTTTGAGTATGAGACGACAGAACCCCAAAACCATTCGGAGCTCCCCGGTCTGTCAGTCAGAAGTTTGCTTATTAAGCCACCGGTACACGATTCACTGCATGCCACAGTCATAGAGCGTTCTTTTAAAAGATCGACAAAGAGATCCAAAGCTTGGACATCCCCTTTTAATAAAATTGAAGTCCCCAACTTTTCTGAGACGCAAGCTGCCATGGAGTCTCTTTCGGAAGAGTTGCTTCCGTTAAAATAGAGACTGATACGGTGTTCCTGAACTCTGGTTCCCCAAATAACACCCTCTTTGGCACACTCTTTGCACAAATCCTCCAACCGTGATTCCGGAGTCATAAAACAAGAATACTCATCTCTTTCAATCCCGTCGTGACCTGAAAGAGCTGCCAATTCGGGCAGTATTCTATTGTAGAACATCTCATGCATCTCAACAGGCGGTCCCGGCATGGAGAAAAGCTTAACCAATTTTCTCTCACCGCCGTTTTGCTCTACCTCAATTTCACCTTTAAAGCCGGGGGCAGTTCCTTTTGGGTTTGGTATAATCCTAAAGCCCTGAGGAATCATAACCTGACGGAGATTGGCTCCGTTTATGCGATCACCGATTCTTTCGTGTAAAGCCCTGAAAGCCTCTTGATCTTTTACAAGGGGCACTTTGGCTAAGTCGGCAACAATCTGGCGGGTCATATCGTCACTGGTCGGTCCTAAACCTCCGGTGAGAATTATGATATCGGACTGTTTTACACACTCTCTTAAAAGCGGTTCTACCGACCCGTCGTCGGGAACCAAAGTCATTCTATAAATGTTGTAGCCTAATGTTGTCAGTTCTTTGGCTATCAACTGCCCATGCCTGTCAGCAATTATTCCCCTGGTTATCTCAGTTCCTATTATAAAAACAGAGACCGAATAATACTTTTCTTCCATTATTTATGATTTCCTTCTCGGTTTAATTATCTGAAGTAAAAGACCCATAGCCAAAGCCAAGATAGAGATATAAACAGCTCCTTTTGCTAAAAAGTCGGTATGCTTGGTATAAATTGTTTTTTTATTAGAGGTATATACCGGGACATCATATATCTTCCACTCTTTAGTGAAAGGTTCCATGATTCCCTCTAATTTCCCGCTGGGTAAAATAAGAGCCGTCATGCCGCTGTTGGTTCCTCTGATTGTTGATTTTCTATTCTCAACCGAACGGAAAACAGCCAATGCCAAATGTTGCATCTGTGCCGATACTGCACCGGACCAACTATCGTTAGTCATATTAACTATTACATCGGCACCGTTATTTACAAAACCCGCACTTAAATAGCCAAAGATATCTTCAAAACAAATAGGTGTCGAAAAACGAACCCCCTCATCTGTTTCAAAGACAACCGGAACATACCCCTTCTCCCACCAATTGTAGTCGTTAGCCAGTAAAAGATTATACAGCCAGGGAAGTTGTTTCTCATATGGGAAGTGTTCGGTAAACGGAACCAGATGTTGTTTTCGGTAAGTCTGTTTTATTTGACCGTTTTCAAACATGATTACCGTATTGTAATCCATCCTATTCCAAGAGCCGTCCTCGTTTAAAGGGGCCTTTGTTGAATCCTTAATGACTCCTTCGGGATTTCCGGTTAAAAGAGGAACTGCCAAAGATTTACCAAAATCAACAAACTCTTGAACCAACTCAGCAGTCTCTTCGTCGGTTTTATAAGTTGTATGCCAATAAACAGAGGGGACGAAAGCAGTCTCCGACCAAATAATCATATCGGGATTTGCCCTGAGAGCCTGTAAACTTAAAGTCCTTAACGTATTAAAGTTTCTCTTATATGTAGTGTAGCCGCCTTTCCATGAGTCTGCACTATGCTGAAGGGTTGCAACTCTCCACTGTAAATCAGGTTCCCGGTCTTTCCATTGTGCGAGCCTGACAAATCCAAAAATAAAGATAAAAACCATAATAACTAGATAAGAGGCTACAGTGGGCAGATACTCTTTAATGTATTTCGTTAAACTCTTGTTTTCTCCGTTAAAGAATCCCCAAACATATCTGCCTAAAAAGGCTTGGGGGAGAATCATCACAAACGTAATCAGCCAAATTCCGCTAAACTCAGCAATCTGAATAAAGGGTAAAAATTGGTAAGTTGCCGACGAAATTGTTCCGTAAGGATAACCGGCAAACCAACTTTGACTCAGATAGCTGTATGCAACCCAAATCAAAGCCTGTAAAAGATAGCCGTGCTTTTTAAACCAAGAATCGGCTGCTTTTAAAAGGGGGAACAAAATAATCATTTCGCCCCCTTTGATTATAGGGACAAGCAGGATGGCCAAAGGATGAAAGGTGGATAACCAATAGTTAAAAATAGTATAAAAAGTAAAACCAAATAAAAACCCATAAATGGGCATTGCTATCCAGCTGCTGTTTCTGATAATTGCAAAAAGGGGTATAAGGGCAAAAAATGCGATTACCCCAAACCCTTTTGTCGATAGAAATCCCGGAAATGCAAAAGAAAAGATAAGTGCTGTAAAAATAAGCACCGCAACCTCAATCAGATAGGTATAGATGCTTCTTCTTTTTTTAGAATTCACGCTCTTCTTACTATTTTTTCAGCTCTTTGTGGCGAAGTTTCCAAACTGAATCTTTCAACTCTTTCCCTGGTCTAAAAATTGCCACACCATGAGTATCTACAGTAACCAGTTCCCCTGTTTTAGGATTACGGGCTTTTTCTCGCCCTTTTCGGGTTCTTACTTCAAAAGTCCCAAACCCCCTTAACTCGATAACCCGATCATCTTGCAGCGCCTGCTTAACCTCTTCAAAAAACTCATCAATGACATTGTGAACATCACTTCTGTTGAGGTGGTCGAACTTTGCCTGAATGCTGTCTATAATCTCGGCTTTTGTCAGTTTAGTGGTTGTATTTGCCATGGACTACTCCTTCTAAAAATTTGTAGTTTCAACACGCCTACTGAGCCTGTACAAAGGCATTGTACCTAGCGTGAAGCCTAGACTTCTTTCTTGCTACTGTATTTGAATGGTAAACACCTTTTGTTTGGGATTTATCAATTAATTTGATAGCAAGGTCAAACTTCTCTTTAGCAAGTTCTTGATCATTTGCTGCGGTGGCTAGCTGAAATTTTTTAACTGCTGTGCGAATCTCACTTTTTACAGCCTTATTACGTAGCCTTCTTTTTTCGTTCTGCCTCTCTCTTTTGGCAGCCGAGCTGGAATCGAACACGTATCACCTCCAAAGGTTTCTCAATTATATAAGTTCAAGGGAATTATTTGTATCTCTGAACCAACGGATACCCAAAATATCATACTCATTAAAATCGGTCAATACAGTAATTTACATCAAGGCGAAAGAAACTCATCAACATACTTTTTGTCAATTTCCCAGCGGGAGGTATCATCATTTAAACAAAGTGCCGTAAAAGGAAGGGTCATAAAGCGCCCATCACTGCCGCTAAGAGATATCTTGCGTGATAAAATATTAACCTCTGTTATTTTCATCAACTCATGTTGTACCTTTATTCGGCTTCCTTCGGGAGGAAGTTTTTTCTTCTCCTCGGCATAAAAATCGTACTCGTACGAGAGACAACACAACAGCCTGCCGCAAGGCCCCGATATTTTCGTTGAGTTCAAAGAGAGATTCTGCTCTTTTGCCATCTTAATGGAGACTGGGTTAAGTTTATCGGTAACGATATGGCAACAGAAATCTCTGCCGCAAACTCCCAAACCGCCTAATAGCCTGGATTCATCACGAACCCCAATTTGTCTCAACTCTATCCTAATTTTAAAAATAGTAACTAAATCCTTGACCAATTCCCTGAAATCAACTCTGTTATCGGCAGTAAAAAAGAAAAGGATTTTGGGGTCTCCGAATATGTAATGAGCCGATACAAGTTTCATATCAAGCTTGTGTTGTTCAACCTTCTCTCTGCACATTGTGAGAGCTTCTTCTTCCATCAAAACCAATTTCTTATATCGCTCGTAATCTTCTTGGTTGGCAGGTCGGTCTATCCAATCAATATCACCGCTGATTTGAACCGGAGCCTCCTTTTTTAACGGTCTGTAACAGATCCCGCAAATATTCTCACTCTCCGCTTCTAAATCAGATTCTTCTTCATCTTCAATGGTATCGTGAAGGCATGCTCCCTGGCACTCCAGAGAACCCGGTTCATAGCCGCCCATTGCTAAGGCAGAACCAACAACAACAGCATAATCCAACCCGTACCTAGTAGGTGCAATTACGTGGGTTCCCCTTTTGAGGGGTTGCTCATAGGCACACACCGACAACTCATTGGAAGCTGGATTTTTCACTATATAAATATAACCGTGCTGCGGACGGGAAACTATTTTAGGTTGTTCTGCCTCACTGTTGTGCTTAGCAGAAGGACTTTTATTTTTTTTCATTAGAACCCTTATTTGTTTAAGCCTTAAAGCGTTATATCGTGATTTACAATCCCAAACCTAACACGTTAGGTTGAATTTGTCAAATGAAATCATCCTTGACGTGTATTAGAACTCATGGTATCTTCAACTCGAAGTCGTTGAGACTTATTTCTCATCAGCATCAGGAAAAACAATGAAATTATTTGACACTCATGCCCACATAGGGTTGATACATGAAGACCAGATGGAGCAGTTGCTCATCGTACAACTCGCAAAAAGAAAATCGGTAGCCCATATACTGAGTATATGTAACAGCCTGCACGATTTTGAGGAAGTTTATAACAACCTCAAGACTGCCGGCGGAGTATATCATGCCGTAGGTGTATCGCCTTCCGAAGTTAAAAACCCCGGTTTAAATTGGGAACAAAAGGTTCAAAACTTCTCAAAATTAGAGCGGGTTGTTGCCATCGGTGAGATAGGACTCGACTATTACCGAAACTACGGGGATAAAAATTCTCAGGTGGAACTTTTTATTCGACAACTCGATATCGCAAGAACTCTTGATTATCCGGTTGTAATTCACAACAGAGAAGCGGGAAGGGATATTCTCGACATCCTGAGAAGCCGTCTTGGAGAGAGGGGGGGAATTTTTCACTGCTACTCCGAAGATTGGCAATTTGCCAAAGACTCCTTAGATTTACCCATGTTCTACTCTTTTGCCGGTAACATTACCTATAAAAATGTACGTCATCTGCACGAAACCATCGCAAAACTCCCTTTGGATAGAATATTAATCGAATCGGAGAGCCCCTTTATGGTTCCGGCAGCCTACAAAGGAAAGAGGAACAAACCCGCTTACCTTGTTGAGACAGCTAAAGCGGTGGCAGAACTGAAAAGTATCTCTTTGGAAGAGACAACCGAAGCTTTGTGGGAAAACAGTTTTAGAGCCTTCCATCTAAACTAAAATGGAAAACAAAGAAAAAAAGGCACTTTTTCACCCTGTTGATATAGGGTCGGTAACAATTGACGGTAATCTTTTTTTGGCACCTCTGGCTGGGTATACCGACAGAGCTTTTCGTTCGGTGTGCCTTAAGTGGGGGGCCTCTTTCTCTTATACCGAGATGGTCAGTGGGGAAGCCTTGGCACGTAACAGTTTCGCCACTGAGAAATTGATGAAAAGAGCCGACAATGAAAAGAAACTGGCTATCCAAATATTTGGTCCCGAAGCCTCTATTGTCAAAAGGTCTTTGGCAAAACTGCTTGAATTCAATCCGACTGTTATAGATCTAAACTGTGGCTGCCCTGTCCCTAAAGTGGTCAAAAACGGTTCCGGTTCAGCCTTAATGAACCATCCCGATAAAATATTTGAGATTATTAAATTACTGAAAGAAGGAACAAATGTTCCCATTTCCATAAAAGTACGCTTGGGTTGGGATTCTTCGTCTATCAATTACAAAGAGGTTGTCGATGCTGCTTTAAGCGGCGGTGTCGATATGATTAGCATGCATGCAAGAACCCGCTCAATGCTTTACACAGGGAAAGCGAGTTGGGAAGATTTAAAAGAGTTAAAGGAGTTTGTAGCTTCAAAAGAAAAAAAGGTAGCTGTCTTTGGTTCGGGAGACCTCTTCAGTGCTGAAGATGCCTTAGAGATGGTTAAAAAAACTAATGTCGACGGAGTAATGTTTGCCCGCGGGGCTTTAGGCAACCCTTTTATATTCAGCGAGACTAAAAATCTTTTTCTAAGTAAAGAACCCGTTACAATCGGTTTTGAAACAAGAGTTGAGACTGTTTTAGAGCACCTGAGACTCCTTATTGTTGATGAGGGAGAAGAACAGGCATGCCGCATAATGCGCAAACACGCCTCTCTTTATCTTAAAGGGATTGCCCACAGCTCCCAGATCAAACAAGCTCTTGTCACCGCAATCAGTTACACAGAGTATGAAGAGATACTTAAAAGAGCTCTGATAGCCCATTGTTGACCTTGTCAGCTTATACATGGTAATTTTCTCTTGTATTATTTTGTTATAAAGGAGTATCTATGAGAGTTCTTTTATTAGGCTCCGGAGCAAAAGATCACGCTATGACTTGGCTCTTTTCCCAAAGTAAATTAATTGAAGGCTTATTTGTAGCAAAAGGGAATGTCGGTACTTCAGCTGTTGCAAAAAACCTCCCGGACATAGATCCCTCCTCTCCCGAAGATGTTCACAAAGCCTGTGTTGAAAATAATATTAACTTTGTTTTTGTCGGAACCGAAGCTCCCTTGCTAACCGGGGTAATCGATTATTTGAACAGCAGGGGTATAGATACATTCGGAGCTCCCGGTAACGCGGTTAAACTCGAAAATGATCGCTATTTTGCCCGAAAGTTTACAGCCCGTCACAATATTCCGACTCCCCCATACCACATATTCTCTGATGAAGAGACACTTTCTAACTACTTAAAAAAACACCCAAAAGAGAATTTTGTTCTTAAAAGAAATGCGATGGCTCCCAGCAGAGTAATGGTCGATTCAAGCGATTATGATACTCTAATGCAGTTTGGTAAAAGCATCTTAAAAGATGATTATCTTTTAGTAGAGAGCCATATAGGGGGGTTGCCGATAACCGCCACTGTTTTTGTCGATAACAACGGGTATCTGATGCTTCCGCTTTGCTCAGACTATTTTAAAGCAGAAGACGGGGGAACCGGTTCTCCGACCGGTGGAATGGGATCAATCTGTCCTGTTCCGCTTCGTAAGCATTTCCATGAAAAACTTATAAATACAATAATTGAGCCTACACTGTATGGGATGCAGGTTGAACAACTAGCCTACAAAGGGGTTCTAACTTTCAGCCTTATCTTAACCGAAGAAGGCCCTGTGTTGGTTGATTACCACGTAAGATTTAATGACCCGGCTACCCAGGCAATCGCCCCTTTAATTAAATCAGACATAGTTGAGATTCTTAATGCGATGAAGCAGGATAAGCTGAAAGAGTTTGGCTTAGAGGTTTCCAACAACTCCGCAGTGGCTGTCGTGGTTGCAAGCAAGGGATATCCTGAGAATCCCTCTGTAGGCAAGGTTGTAGAGCAGCTTCCCCTGATAATAAGAAACAATCTTTTATCCGATAAGCCTAAGATTTTTTACGGAGCTGTAATGGATGATGACGGTAAAGCCGTTACTGTCGGTGGCCGCAACGTCACGGTTGTCGGAGTCGGACACAACATAATCGCAGCCAACAAACAAGCTTATACTTATATCGACAATGTTAAGTTTGAGGACTCTTGGTACCGTAACGATATAGGCAATAAGTTTTTCGAAAACTAACTGTTTTGCTGCCTTCTAATCTCGAAAAGCAATATCCCGGTAGCCACAGAGACGTTAAGTGAATCAATGTTCCCTGAAGTTGGAATTGTAACTATGTGGTCACACCTTTTAGTAACCAGTTGCCCCAGCCCGCTCTCTTCCGAACCGACTATCAGTAAGGTGCGTTGGGCAAACTTAGTCTCATAAAGAGAGTCCCCCGCCATATCTGCGCCGTAAACCCAAAATCCATGCTCTTGGAGGATTTCAATCTCCCTTACAATGTTGGTGACCTTTGCCGTTCTTACATGCAAAGAAGCCCCACTGGAGATTCTGCTGACTGTCTCATTTGATTGGGCACTCCTGCGTTGGGGAATAATAACCAAATCTACCGAAAACTGGTCACAGCTGCGTAATACTGCCCCCAGATTGTGGACATCGGTAATACCATCTAAAACGAGAACCAAAGCCCCTTTGTCTTTGGGCAAGTTCTCCAAAAACTCTTTTACCGTTATCTCTTTGCCCACTTTCTGAGTCTCATTCAACTCTAATAGTGCACCGCGATGCCCTTTATTGCCGCTTAGCTTCTCTAACTGCTCTTTTGATACTCTCTTAATCTCAATGTTTTTAGAGTTTTTTGCCAAAAGCACCAATTTGTCGTTTCTGTTATCGTTGGCAAACGGCAAATAAAGAATCCCTTTGGAAGTATTGGTTTTCAGAGTCTCTTCTATGGCATGAAATCCGGTTACTGTTTTTGCCACAAAAATCCTACTTGTTCAAGGGTATTGGTTGAGGATTTTTATTCTCACCCAGTTCACTCGACAACTGGTTAAGCAGTTTTTTAGCCTCTCTGTTTAACTTACGGGGAGTTTCCACAACCAGTTTTATATACATATCCCCCCTCTGCTCTGCACTGCTTCGTAATTTCGGAACTCCCTTATTTCTAAGTCTCAGTACTTTTCCATTCTGGGTTCCCGAAGGGATAGTTAATTTAACTTTTGCATCGTCTATCGTCATTACTTCAATCTCAGTTCCAAGGGCAGCTTGGGTAAAGGAGATTGGTATTTGGCAGTATAAGTCGGTTCCGGAACGCTCAAAATATTGGTGGGCTCTTACATTTACATAGACAAAAAGATCTCCGGAAGGGCCTCCGTTTGCACCGGCATCCCCCATCCCCGCCAATGTGATTCTGTTACCTGTATCGACTCCGGCTGGAATCGTAACTTTTAATTTCTGCTGCTTTCGCATCAGGCCCGAACCATGACATTCGCTACAGGGATTTTCAATTACATACCCCTCTCCATGACAGGTGGGGCATGTGCTGGCAATTGAGAAAAAACCGCTGTTACGGGCAATCTGACCCATACCGTTACATGTGGGGCAAATCTTTTTATCGGATGCTCCTTTTGCTCCGGTTCCTTTACAGGTTGAACAGTGGACTTGGTGCATATAATTAATATCCACCTTAGTCCCGAAAACAGCCTCTTTAAAATCTATCTCTATATCGTAACGGAGACTCGCCCCTCCTGCGGGAGATCGGGAGGAGCGGGTTGTTCTACGCCCTCCGCCGCCGAAGAAGGATTCAAAAATATCACCGAATCCGCCTCCGAAGAGATCGCTGAAATCCCGATACACATTTGTATAGTCTTGAGGTCCGCCGGCATCCACACCGGCAAACCCAAACTGGTCATAAGCTTGGCGCTTTTTTTCATCGCTGAGAATCTCGTAGGCTTCGGTTGCCTCTTTGAAACGTTCTTCAGCTTTTTTATCGCCCGGATTTTTGTCTGGGTGGTTGGCGACCGCCAATTTTCGATAAGCTTTTTTAATCTCATCATGGGTCGCTTTTTTATCGACACCCAAGACTTCGTAATAATCCCGCTTAGCCACGATGTAATACTTCCTTCAATAATTTACTGCTAATCTACAACTTCAAAGTCGGCATCTTCAACCCCATCATCACCGGAATCGGAACTTTGTGATGAGTTTTGTTCCGAAGGGGCGTCTGTTGCTTCCTGTTGTGCTGCACCGGCTTTATACATCTCTTCGGCTAATTTGTAAGCAGCTTGCTGCAGAGCTTCGGTTTTAGCCTTTATCTCTTCAACGTTATTGTTGGAAAGAACCCCTTTCAAATCTTCAAGGGCACTGTCTATATTTGCCTTCTCCTGCTGTGAAATTTTATCGCCGTGCTCTTTCAGCGATTTCTCGGTAGAGTAGATTAGGTTATCGGCTTCATTGCGGGCCTCAATTCTCTGCCTCTCGAGTCTATCTTCCTCTGCGTGAATCTC
>Ga0265293_10005470_pt1 | contig 21161 bp, 19 predicted proteins | sample Munlanlewell138R_FD_192505 | JGI IMG/M metagenome (GOLD analysis project Ga0265293, IMG submission 192505) | Leachate microbial communities from a municipal landfill in Southern Ontario, Canada - Leachate well 138R | ecosystem: Engineered > Solid waste > Landfill > Unclassified | place: Canada... | reverse complement strand
TCCGTGTTCGTATAAGCACCCCTATGCTCCACCAATTTATTTCATTATAAGCCCAGATAGCTCAGTAGGTAGAGCAGGGGACTGAAAATCCCCGTGTCGGTGGTTCGATTCCGCCTCTGGGCACCACAAAAAAGTTTAAGCGAGATTATATAATAATCTCGCTTAAACTTTTTTGATTTTACTTAGTTTTTACATATAATACTTTTTGATTTTACTTAAATAGATTATAATGAAGTTGAAACTAACTAAATGTGTACTTTAGATTATTCTTTTAATAAGAAATAAATACAAAAATGAAAGGATATCATTATGATTTATATTGTAGAAGATGATAAAAATATAAGGGAATTAGAAAGCTATGCATTAGAAAGCAGTGGATATGAAGTTAAGTCCTTTGAAAACAGTATTGCTTTTTATTCAGCATGTAAGGAGCATTTACCGGACCTAGTTTTATTGGATATAATGTTACCTGAGGTAGATGGGCTTGATATCTTAAAAAATCTTAGAAATCAGGAAAAGACAAAAGATATCCCTATAATTATGATAACAGCTAGAACTACTGAAATAGATAAAGTAAAAGGGTTAGATTTTGGAGCTGATGATTATATATCTAAGCCATTTGGCGTAATGGAATTAATTTCTCGTGTTAAAGCTTTATTAAGAAGAACACAAGGTATAGAGAATAATAATAAGATTTTAAGCTATGAATATATTAGGCTGGATGATAAAAGACATAGTGTAACAGTTGAAGGGAAAGAGTGTGAGCTTACTTATAAGGAGTTTGAGTTATTAAAATTTCTTCTTTATAATCAGGAAATTGTTTTGTCACGAGAGAAATTAATGGAGCAAGTATGGGGGTTTGATTTTCAAGGAGAGAGTAGAACCGTTGATATGCATATAAAGACACTTCGTCAGAAACTTGGAGTAGGAGGAAATGCAATAAAAACCATACGAAATGTTGGGTATAAAATAGGAGATTAATATGAGAAAAAAAATTAAGTTTTATTTATATATAGTTGGTGGGATTTCAATTTTACTAACGGCCATTCTTACTATGTATGTATACTATGGTCTTATTGAACAACAGACGAAAAAAGATTTGGAAAGCTATGCACAATTAATAGAGCAAAACTATACTATAGCCAATCAAAATATTCTTTTGAAAAATACTAAAGATAGTGAAATACGAGTCACACTTATTGATTCTAATGGTAGAGTTATCTACGAAAGCGACGCAGATGTTAATTATATGGATAATCATAAAGATAGGCCTGAAATAATTGCTGCTCAGAGAACAGGCTCAGGAGAAGCTATTCGTTATTCAAAAACATTAGAAAATGATACACTATATTACGCAATACTGTTAGAGGATAGTAACATTTTGCGAATTTCAAGACAAACTCATAGCATTTTGAATTTATTTTTGGGGGTTTTGCCTCTTATCATAGGTATTGGAATGATTGTTTTCATATTATGTCTTTTGATTTCAAATGCATTAGCTGAACGGATTATTTATCCTATCGAAAAAGCAGCCGAAGATATTGAATCAGTAGAAGATAATATAATTTACGATGAATTAATTCCTTTTGTAAGACAGATAAAAATGCAAAATAAACATATATTAAGACAAATGGAGCATATAGAACAGGAAAAGAATAAAATTCATATAATAATGGAAAAGATGTCTGAAGGATTTCTACTATTAAGTATAGACAAGGTTATTTTAACCATTAATAATAGTGCAATTAGTTTACTAACATCAATAAAAGCAGATTATTTAGGCAAGAACATATTATATCTTTCTAGGAATGAGGCTTTAAATAAAAGTATTGACTGTGCAGTTAGAGGTAAAAGTGTAACTAATGAAGTTGTAATAAAAGATAAATTTGTTCAAATCTTCTCTAATCCTGTTTATGATAAAGATGAAATTATTGGTGTAATGTGTATCATACTAGATGTTACAGAAAAAAAGGAAAATGAAAAGTTAAGACGTGAATTTACTGCAAATATATCTCACGAATTGAAAACTCCCCTTACTTCAATATCTGGCTATGCAGAACTAATAGAAAATGGAATAGCAAGGCAAGAAGATATAAAGGACTTTGCACAAAAGATATGCGGTGAGGCTAGCCGATTAATACTTCTAATAAATGATATTATCAAAATTTCTGAACTAGAAGATCCTAGGCTGGAATTAGAGTATGAACAGGTAGATTTATTAGAGCTAGCTAAAGAATGTAAAAACAGGCTATTAGTGGTTGCACAAAAGAAAAAAATATCTATGAGTGTTATAGGGGAATCAATAAAAGTACTAGTTAATAGAGGAATGATTGAGGAGATAATTTATATTTTGTGCGATAATGCCATTAGATATAATAAACCTAATGGAAATGTGACTGTGACAGTTGGGACTAAAAATAGAAGTGTAATACTGACTGTTGAGGATACTGGTATTGGAATTCCCGAGGAACACCAGGAACGTATTTTTGAACGATTTTATAGAGTTGATAAGAGTAGGATTAAAGATACTGGCGGAACAGGCCTTGGACTATCTATAGTAAAGCATATTGTACAACAGCATAAGGCAAAAATAACATTAAATAGTGCTGCTAATGTTGGTACTAAAATTACTGTAATTTTTACTATCTAATTGATCATTATCAGTTAGATAGTTTTTTATATATTATAGTACTTTAATCATAATAGCATCAATAACATTTCTTTGATATAATTTATTAATACCATTACTATACTGTTAAACTGAAAGGAAGAGCAATATGGAAATTATAAGGCATACATTAAATGAAGAAGTCTATATTCCTGAAGCATTAATTGATCAAATGTTAGATAAAAAGATTTGTTTTCTAGATATTGAAACTACAGGCTTTAGTAGGAAATATAACCACATTATCTTAATTGGTCTACTATATATTAACAATTCAAAAATAGAGGTAATTCAATTTTTAGCTGATAATGAAAAGGATGAAAAGAATATTATTAATGATTTTGTAAAATATATTCCACAGTTTGAAGTCATATTTAATTTTAATGGCGATGCCTTTGATATACCTTTTATTAATGCAAGACTCAAATATTACAATTATGACTATGAGATTGATAAAAGCTTAAGTATGGACATTTTTAAGGTAGTTAGAAATAAGAAAAAAATATTAGGTCTGGATAAGTATAACCTGAAAACCATAGAAAAGCTTTTGAGAATAAGTAGAGAAGATACTATAAGTGGGAAAAAAAGCGTTGAACTGTATTTTGAATATACAAAAACAAAAAATAATAGGATAAAGGACATTATTTTGAAGCATAATTACGAAGATATATATAATTTGCCTAAGATATTAAAAATCTTTGATATTATAGAAGACAAAAGTAAGATTATATTAAAAACGAGATATTTAAATACAAATATTGAAATAACTATTAAAATTGACAGTATAAAGCGCACCGGAAATATGATGTATGTTGAAGGACTAACTAACACTATCAATCTACCAGACGAAATGCATTATGGTGACACACATACAATTAATTGGTATCCACAAACAGGCAATCTTCAAATTAGTCTAGAAGTAGAAGACGGAAATCTGTCAGATGGAAGCAAATGTGTATTTTTTAATTCCATAGCTTTCAGGCAAGGTTTAGATAATATTAATCGAATGAATTACAAATTACCAGACAATATATTAATGCTTAGTCATAATGGAAATATAATAGCAGATAATGTTGAAGTATTAATTAAGCACCTATGGCAAGGTCTTAACAAAAATTGATACTTTACATATCCAGTACCGAAGAGAGGGTAATATATGTGGACAAAAGATAAATATATTTTACAACTAAAAAGTATTACTAAGGATGCTTTAGATAAAGTAGACAAAGAACAACTAGATATCTATATTAGTGGTGTTAAAAGCATTTTATTCTATATAGGGAAGTCAGTATTATGCATGAAGTACCTAAAAGAAAATGGAAGTATGAATTTAGGGTATATTAATATAGATGATATTGAAGTAATATTTTCAACAATAGCGTCAAATAGTTTAAAGAAGGCAAAAGAATTATTTGAGGATAGTGTACTTTTAAATAAAGAAATTAAATCAAATATACTCATCATGCTTAAGAGTTTAGATAAAGATGAGCTTGAAAAAGTCTCTTTGGGGGAGATTTATGAGGCTTTTATTACCAATAAGCAAAAAAAACTTTTAGGACAGGTTTATACACCAGAATACATTGTTAAATATATGGTTTCATTAGGAGTTACCGAAGGTGACATTGTTATGAATCCTTGCTTTAGAGTAATTGACCCTGCCTGTGGAGCTGGTTATTTTTTATTAGAATTGTATGATAAAATCAAGCAAATATTTGAGAAAAAATATTCAGCAATAATTATAAGGCATCCTAACTTAGAAAATGAATTTAAGGATGGGATTCATTCATTTATTTTGAAATATAATTTAACAGGATTTGACATAGACCCCTTCGCTGTCTATATGACTGAAATCTCCTTAATAATAAAGGGGGATATTAAGGAAAATATCCAGACTAATATATTCAACAAGGATATTCTAATAGAAGAAAACCCTAACTTGCTAGACTATTTGGAAAAAACGGTAATAGAAGGTCCTGAAATAGAAAAGTATGACCTAGTAATAGGTAACCCTCCTTATGTTGGTCATAAAAATATAGATAAAGAATATAGAAGAAAGCTTAAAGAAGAATATTATGATGTTTATTCAGATAAATCCGATATATCATATTGTTTCTTTAAAAAGGGGCACAAACTCCTTAAGAATAATGGTAGATTAATATTCATTACTTCAAGGTACTTTCTTGAAGCACTTTCAGCCAAGGATTTAAGAGAATTCCTAAAGAGCAAATTTAAATTAGATGAAATAGTAGATTTCTATGGAAGGAATATTTTTAAAGGAGTTGGTATTACTCCTGCAATAGTAAATGCTGTTAAGTCCCAGTTGTGCAATGATAATATATTAATATATAGAAGTAAAAATTTTAACAAATCAAAAGAACCTAGTCTCAGTTTTAATAAAGTGTTTGAAAAATATTATGTTTCTCAGAATAGTTTAAATAGTAGCCACTGGTTGCTTGTAAGAGAAGATGAGAAAAGGTTATTTAGCAAAATTGATATGCAAGGAGAATACTTTTTATATGAGATATGTCAATGTAACCAAGGAATAATTACTGGATGCGATAAAGCCTTTATTGTAGATATTGAAACCATTGAAAAAGAAAATCTTGAAATGGATATTTGCAAGCCATGGGTGAAGAATAGTGAAGTAAGGAAATTTAGAGGAATAAATGCTAAAAGATATATTTTATATACCGATTTAATTGAAGATATAGACAAATATAAGAGCACAAAAAAACATATTTTGCCCTATAAGGATAAGCTTAATAATAGAAGAGAATGCTTATCTGGCACAAGGGGGTGGTATAAACTTCAATGGGGTAGAAATGTTGATGTTTTTAATCAACCTAAAATTTTGTTTCCATATAAGGCATCAGCAAATGAATTTACTATAGAGTATAGAGAAGTATGTAGTAGTGCTGATGTATATATATTAAGTCTTAAAGACAATTATAAAAAAGAAGTTTCTTTAGAATACTTAGTATCTTTTTTAAATTCATCACTATTTGAATTCTATTTTAAATCAATAGCAAAAAAGTTGAACCAAGGAATGTACGAATATTACCCTAATAAACTTATGACACTGAAGATTAAGTTAGGGAAAGAAAGGAATTTAATAGAGAAAAAGGCTAAGAAAATCATGAGTATGTATAATGAAATTGGATATATAGAAAGTATACAAAGGAACAAAGAGTCTTATAAGAACGTTAAAGTATTAGAGGATGAAATCAAAAAGGAAATGGAGCAAATAGATGATCACTTTTTTAATCTATATGAACTGGATAGAAATCAAATTGATATAATAAAAAAATGTATAGGAACTATAAGCACATAAATACTACAGGGGGAGATTTTATGAAATTAAGAAAATCAATAGCTGCAATACTTATATGCATACTATTATTTTCTAGCATAAATGTTACTTATGCGAGATTATACTTTTATGACGTTTTTGGTCACTGGGCTGAAGATTCTATAATGTGGGGAGCAAACACTTCAAAGCTACTAAATGGGTATGAAGATGGGACATTTAAGCCAGATGGTAATATAAGTAGAGCTGAATATGTGTCATTATTATTTAGAACAGCAATTAGACAGGGAATAATTAATACTCAGCAGTTAGTGGAGGATACTCTTAACTATACAGACATAAGTAGTGGATTTTGGGCATATGACCATATATCCCAAATAAAGGCATTTATAGATGGGGGAAATAATGATGTTGAGTTCCGCAACATTTTCCCTGGGAATAAATTCTTTCCTAATGAAAATATTACTAGGGAGGAAGCAGCTATCTTAACATATTTTTTGACAACATCTCCAGTAGAATTGAAAGATATTAGTTTTAATGATATAGATAATAGTCATAAATATTTTAATCAAATTATATCATTGACTAGAAATGGCATTATTTTAGGTTATCCAGACCAAACATTTAAGCCTCAAAACTATATTACTAGAGCTGAGGCAGTTACCATTATTCAAAAACTATACAGAGATATGGAATACCAGAAAAAATTATTTTTAGGAGATATAAAGCTTATAGAAAGTAATAGTATTAGTATAGAATATCCTTTATTTGGGGATTACTCAAATAAAAATCTTAGTACAAATGACCTCCTATATAAGAAGGCAATTGAAACGTTAGAGTATAAGTCCTTAGTAGGAATAATACCCTTTGAGGAAAGACATTTATATGATCCAAATCCTATTAAAACCATTGAAGACTTAAGGAAAAATGGATATGAGAATGTTGTAGGAATAAACTATTATCTGATAAAATATGGAAGTGGAACATATGATGATCAAACCCAGCTTGTAGAAGAAATTTTTGCTTCATATGCAAATGGTGCAATGTTAAGTGATGACGAACTGCAGATCATCTTTAAGAAATTTTTTGATTTAGTTGAAGATATGGATATAATGCTAAAGGCATTAGAACGCTGGGAAGGAACATCCTTAAATGAAGTAGCTAGTAATAACGCTCTATTTATGAGGTCTAAGGTTTATTTGTTACAAGGAAATATAATTGAGGCAATAGATTTGTATGATAATATTGATAGTCCCGATATAATTATACGAATGACACAGCTTATGAATTATGGTTATTTACTTACTGCTTTAAATGAACATGTGACTGCAGAAAAAGTTCTTAGAGACGGTTGGGAGCAAATAAAAATACTAGATTCTTATAAGATGAATAGTAGAAAATATGATGAGCAATTTATAGGAGCTTTAAAGGAAGTATTACGAATAAAGCAAAATTAGAAAAACCTGTTTCTATAACAGGTTTTTTTATTGTATTTTTTATATTAGGTTATAAATAAAAGACATTTTGCCCATAATATAATATTGAGATTGGAGGGGTTTAATGTCTTTAAAAATTGGCATTCCGCAAGGCTTATTCTTTTATGACTATTTTCCTTTATGGAAAGAGTTTTTTAATGAACTAGGAGCAGAGGTGGTTGTTTCTTGTAAAACAAATAAATCTATTTTAAATCATGGAGTATCAAACTGTGTTGATGAAGCCTGTCTTCCTGTGAAGGTATATCATGGTCATGTAATGGAACTAAGAGATAAGGTTGACTATATTTTTATTCCCAAGCTTATCAGTATCCAAGAGAGAGAATATGGCTGCCCAAAATATTTAGGTCTTCCCGAAATGGTTGGAAATTCAATTAGTGATATTCCCAATTGTATAGATGTAAATGTAAATCTAATAAAATCAAATTCTAGATTGATGGATGCTGTTATTGAGACTGGTAAATATATAACACCAAATGTTACTAATATAAAAAATGCCTATAAAATTGCATCTAAACACCATGAAAACTATAAAAGTCTCATTAGTAAAGGAATAATACCTATTGACGCAATTAAAATGTATAGCGGCGCTAGCAAAGAAATGAGGCCACTTAAGGATAAAGAACCTGTATTTATGCTAGTTGGTCATCCCTATAACTTATATGATGAATATATTAATATGAATTTAATAAAAAAACTTACAGATTATGGTATTAGGGTAATAACTCCAGAAATGATAGATGCTAGTAAAGTTGACTATTATGCAAATAAGTTACCTAAAAGAATGTTTTGGAGCTATGGTAAAAGGCTAATAGGCTCTTCATTTTACATGCTTTATGAGAGGAAAATAGAGGGGATAATTTATGTATCCTCATTTGGATGTGGAGTTGATTCTATACTAATTGATTTTGTACAGCGAGAGGCTAGAAAAAATGGCACTCCTTTTACATTACTGACAATAGATGAACATACAGGAGAGGCTGGTATAAACACTAGAATAGAAGCATTTATAGACATGATTAATCGGAGGAAAAGAAATGAAAATTACATTTCCACACATGGGTAATACATATATTGCTGCTAAAGGACTATTTGAAGATTTAGGGAATGAAGTAGTATTAGCACCTAGATGTAGCAAAAGAACCCTTGAGCTTGGAACCAAATATTCACCTGAGTCAATTTGCTTACCTTTAAAAATAAATATTGGCAATTATATTGAGGCAATAGAAAAAGGAGCAGATACTGTAGTCATAACGGGTAGCTGTGGTCCTTGTAGGTTTGGTTTTTATCATGTTATGGAGCAGGCTCTATTAAATGATTTTGGATATGATGTAAAAATAATAGCCTTCGATCCCCCAGATGGGAAACCAATGGAACTGTTAAAGCGAATAATAGAGGCAATGAATACATCAAATCCATATAAAATAATAAAAAGTGGGAAAAAGGCATTTAAAATAGTATGTGAATCAGATGCATTAACAGACCTTGCCAATAAAAAACGTCCAATAGCTATAAATGGACATCAAATAGATATGATAATAGAGGAGTTTTATAGAGACATAGAATATACACATGGAGTACAAGAAATACTGCATCTTATTAAAAACACTAAAATAAGACTTAATAATGTAGAAACAGATGCTGAAAAAAGGCCAATTAAGATTGGGATAATTGGAGAGATATATACTATTATTGAACCTTATGTAAATTTGGATGTAGAAAAAAAGCTAGGACATTTAGGTGCAGAAGTAGAAAAGTCCCTAACTCCAAGTGATTGGGCAAAACATCATATTTTTTCTTTTCCATTTGGTTCAAAGGAAGAAAAAAGTAAATGGGAAGCAGCAAAGCCATATTTAAGCACTTTAGTTGGAGGTCACGGAAGAGAAACCGTAGGAAGTGCAGTACAATATGCTCAACAAGGCTTTGATGGATTAGTACAGATATTTCCTTTAACATGTATGCCTGAAATAGTTGCAGAGAGTATATTGCCTTCTATTAGTAGAGAGCATGATATACCCATACTTACCTTAGTAGTAGATGAGATGACAGGGGAAGCAGGATATCTAACTAGACTTGAGGCTTTTGTAGATCTTTTGAAGAGAAGAAGGGAGGACAAAAATAATGAAGGAATGCTACTTAGGGGTTGATGTAGGTTCTGTGAGTACAAATATTATTTTAATGGATGAAGAGGATAATCTTGTATTAAAAAAATATATAAGAACTCAAGGAAAACCCATAGAAATTTTACAAAATGGGCTTGGAGAAGTTAAGAAAGATATTGGTGAATTATCAATAAAGGGAGTTGGAGTTACTGGCAGTGGAAGGTATCTTGCAAGTGTGATCCTAGGAGCAGATGTTGTAAAAAATGAGATAACCTCCCATGCTGTAGCATCAATAAAATACCTTCCTAAAGTTAGGACTATTTTAGAAATCGGAGGACAGGATTCAAAAATAATATTATTAAGAGACGGTATAGTAACTGATTTTGCAATGAATACTGTGTGTGCTGCAGGAACAGGTTCTTTCTTAGATAGGCAAGCTTCCAGACTAGGCATAGAAATTGGATATTTCGGAATGTTAGCTTTAAAGTCTAAAAACCCAGTAAGAATAGCTGGTAGATGTGCAGTTTTTGCAGAATCAGACATGATACACAAACAGCAGCTAGGTCACAATCAAGAAGATATAGTAAGAGGACTTTGCCAAGCATTGGTTAGAAATTATTTAAACAATGTAGGAAAAGGAAAAGAAATATTAGATACAGTAGTGTTCCAAGGAGGTGTGGCTGCTAATATAGGAATTATTAAAGCTTTTGAGGACGAACTTAATACAGAAGTTAGAGTTCCAGAAAACTATGATGTTATGGGTGCTATTGGAGTGGCCTTATTAGCTAAAGAAGAAATAAAGGTCAAAGGGAAAACAAGCTTTAGAGGATTAGGAATATCAGATACGCCATATAAAGTTAAAGGCTTTGAATGTGGAGATTGTTCGAATATGTGTGAGGTAATTGAAATAGATGCAAACAATTCTATTGTAGCTAGATATGGTGATAAATGTGGTAAATGGACTGGACAATTGGTAGTTTCAAATAAAAACTTAGCATAAAAACAGATATATTAAGTATCTGTTTTTTTATGCTATAATTATATCATCAACAAGAATAGGGGATGACATTATGGATGAAAACTACCTAAAAAACAATTCTTTAGAACCTGAAAAACACAATGGAAACAAGAAAAATAGCTGGGATTATAAGCAAACATTAGTAAATGGACTGAAAAATGGACTAGAAACAACTTGGACATTGTCTAAAATTATAGTGCCTGTATACTTTGCTGTGACAGTCTTGAAGCATACGCTTCTATTAGAGGCTATATCCAATGTTTTTAAACCCTTTATGAATATAGTTGGTCTACCTGGAGAGGCCGCAATAGTATTAGTATTAGGCAATATGGTTAATCTATATGCTACACTAGGTGCCATAGCTACACTGGCTTTGACATCAAAGGAGATTACAATTATTGCAGTTATGCTTTCTTTTTCTCATAGTTTATTTATGGAAACAGCAGTTGCCAAAAAAACAGGTATAAATGTAGCAATTATACTAATTATTAGAATATCACTTGCAATAGTATCTGGATTAATTTTAAATCTGTTTTTATAATTGGAGGAGAAAATATGAGCCTTGTAGATGTATTAAAAGAAGGAGCTACAGGAAGTATAAGTTCGATTTTAAATATGGCAAAGATAATTATACCACTTATGGTCGTTATTCAAGTATTAAAGGATCTAAATGTATTAGGCAAACTATCTAATAATATGAAGCCACTGGCAAAATTCTTGGGTATTTCAGAGGATTCTACATTTCCACTAATTATTGGACTTACACTAGGTCTTGCTTATGGAGCAGGAGTAATAATAAATAGCGCAAAGGAAGGAAACTTAAGTAAAAAAGACCTTTATCTTGTAGTTATTTTCTTGGTGGCTTGCCATTCTGTATTTGAGGACACATTGTTATTTGTTGCTATTGGTGCAAATGGTTGGTTGTTACTCGGTATAAGAGTAATCGTTGCATTAGTCTTAACAACTCTAGCAGCTAAGCATATTGACAAGATGTTGTCAAATAATAAAATAAAATTGTAAATCAAGAAGGATTTTGTTGGAAAAAGTAGAATATATTATCTATGATTTATAATGGGGGGATATTATGGCATTCTTAACTATTGATGAAGTGAAAGTGGGAATGATTTTAAATGCTAATGTCGATAATGAAACTACAGGGGCTATATTATTGGCTAGTGGTACAGTATTAAATAGGAATAATATTTTTACCTTAAAGAATTTAGGAATTAAATATATAGACATATATGTAAAAAAAGATGAAGAAGATTATTTAATTGTTAATAATGAGAGTTTTACAGAAAAATATGAGAAATTTGCCGAAAAAACCAAATCAATCTTTTCTAATGCAAGATTTGGAAAGAAGCTAGTTGTATGTGAGATTGGTGAAACCGTAAATGAGATGATGGATGAAATAACCAAAAGTAATAATATCCTAGCAAGGCTAAGACAGATTGAAGAAGATGATGATTATACCTTTCAGCATTCTCTTGATGTATGTATGCTAGCAACAATGATTGGGAAATGGTTAGGTTATACACCTGTGGAACTTAAACAGCTTTCATTAGCGGGATTGTTTCATGATATAGGCAAGGTTAAAATACCAGACAATATTATTTATAAGCCAGGAAAACTGACTGAAATAGAGTTCGATTCTGTAAAAAAGCATACTGTTTTAGGATATAATTTAATTAATGAAACTATGGAGCTTAGCAAGAATATTGCTCATGGTGCATTACAACATCATGAAAGAGAGGATGGAAGGGGATATCCATTTGGAATAAGTTCTAATAAGATTCATGAATTCGCAAAAATAATAGCTGTATGCGATATATATGATGCTATGACAACAGAAAGAGTATATAAGGGTAAGCAATCACCGTTTTTAGTAGCAGAACAGATATTTGAAGATAGCTTTGAGACATTAGATCCTAGAATAGCAACAGTATTTATCAATAATATATCTAAGTTTTATGTGGGAAATATTGTCAAGCTTAGTAGTGGAGAAATTGGTGAGATAATTTATATTCATAGACAAATGCCTACTAGGCCAATAGTAAAAATAGATGATAAATTTATTGACTTGTTAACTGACAGATACTATCACATAGCAGATGTAATAAACTAATCAGAAGCAAAGATAAAAGCTCAAATCTAAGAGGAATTGAGCTTTTAAATATATCTTAATATTTATTCTTCAATTTTTTCTACTTCAGCTGTTTCTGTTCCACAGCGGCGTGGTCTTGTGTTATCAATTTGTCTAGGAAATAGACTTGGGAAAGTGCTACAAATGGGGGACTCCTCAGCTGATAGCACTGGAAATCCAGTAGATAATACACAAAGCTGAACAGGAACTATGATTTTCTTTTCACAAGTTACACATAGGGCAATTAGTAAATTAGCTCTAACTACACCCGTTGATGGATTGATCATAAGATCTCTAACTATGCTATTTGTTGCAAGTCTTGTTTCGCAAGAAATATTACAGAACTCTGTAAATCTTGGTAAGAAAGCACCTTGGAATACAGATGGTAAACAAAGCTCAAAGAAATTTGTTAATAATAGTGGGTTTTCAGCTGATCCTACAGGTACATTAGCAGTTAATGTAGCCACACACTCTCTTTCACAGTCATCAGAATAAAGAACGTCTATTTCTATAAGAACATTTCCTGTGATTCTTATGTTTTGAGTTCCAAAAATAGGTGTTCCTCTTCCTAGCTCATCACAATCTTCAGTATCAGTATAAACTAATCTTTCACTAGCAAATCCATCAGGTCCTATTGCTGTTACTGGCATTCCGTTTGCAGTTTCTACAAACTCTGCACCAGAAAGAGTAGTCTCTGGAGTAGCTATAAGATTTTCTATATCGCTGATATTTCCTGGGTTAAAGAATTTCCTACATCTAATATCAAGCACCCTTATTATTCTTGCTCCTCTTCCCAAAGCTGGGGAGAATGTCTGATTAGCAACTGTTCTAATTGCTTGAAGATTAAACAGTTTTGCATCATATACTTTCTGTACATATATTGGTTCGGTTACAACCTTTCTCAAATTCCCATCGAATGGTCCACAGCCGGTTGTTGCTGTACAGCATCTATCAGGTAAAGCAAGGTTTATTGGTCCAGTTTTATTACCACAAGACATAACTAATCCTCCTTTTCTAAAATATGAAATACTACTTATTCTCAATATATTCTCCTGTAAAAATTATGTTACTTTCATGTGCCAATTTGTCATATTTTTCATTGTGAAAAATACTATTATATAAAGAGTGAACTATGGTTTATACAATATATTATGAATTTGTACTTCGATGGGTTACAGAATATATTACAAGGAGGTGCTTAAATGGGTTTTGCAAATATTCATGATGTACTTGTAATGGATAATAAAGAAAACATATATAGTTTCTATTTATATAAAAATAAGATAAAAATGATATTATATGATAAAAACACTGAAAAAGCGACAAAAAATACAATTATAAACGATTGCCTTGATGAGTATGATTCAGCCATATCTAAAGATGGGAGAGTTTACTTAGTATGTCAAAGGATAGATGGTAGTATTGTATTAGTATCAATAGAGGGATACAGAAAAGAGGAACATATTCTGGCTGATGAATTTGATGCTAAGCTTAGAAATATAAATATAAAATTAATTGGTGAGCAAATACATATTATTTACTGTATAGAATCAAATGAAGCAAAAAATAAATTTAGAGTATACCACCATAGTTTGATAAATGAAAAATGGGAAACACATGTAGTTTCAGATATAACTATTGGAGATTTTTTAAATCCTATTTCTATTATAGAGCTAGGAGATATGTTAGTAGTAGGATACTCTGATAAAGTAGATAACATTGAACAAGTTTTTATAAGTACCTATGATCAAGACGGTGATAAATGGTCAGATAAAATTCAACTTACTACAGACAATTCAATGAAGATGTATTTGGATATGTTAGGTAATAATAATAAGATTGATTTATGCTACAGCAAACTTATAGAAGGTAATTTTGTAGTCACACATGAAAAGTATAGTATATTGAATGGGGAAGCTACTAGGGTAGTAGAGCACGGTCTATCAAATCCAGCAAATTGCATGTATCCTACTCTTATACAAAGTAGCGAAACATTATGGACCATATGGATAGAGTATAACGGGCTAATAAGTTGTTTTTCAGAGGATGGAGGACTTACATGGAGCACACCTTATTCATGGGAAGACTCTAAAAAAGATGATTTTGCTAGGTATAAATTTTCTACTAATAACAGTGGCATAATAGATGATTATAACTTCAATTATGGATTTGCAACTTATGGTGAAAATACTTCCTTTATTGGATTTGGTGATATAGAAAATGCAGTAGAGGTTCCAATAAAATCTGAAATTAAAAAAAAAGAAGATAAAGGAGATATAGAAAACATGGAAAACATGCTGGATATAGAAAAAAATAAAATAGAAGATAGCGTGATGACAGGGAGAGAGATAAAAGAAAAAATCCCACTTGACCAGTCAAAAGAAATACAAGAAAGAGTGACAATAATAGAACAGGCTCTTAAAACTATAAGTGAAATATTAGAGAATAAGATAGTCGATAGCGACTTTCAAGTTCAGATTGTTTATGAGTTTAAAGAAAAAATTGAAATACTTGAAAAACGAGTAGATGATATTGAATATTTTTTAAGCAAAAGAAGGGGCCCCTTAAGAAGATAATAAAAATTGGCTTGAGCATCAAGCCAATTTCTATTTTGCCATCATACTGAGCGAAGCGAAGAATCTGTTACTTGCTATAAATATCTTTTTCAAATATTTCCCTTATAATATTTATATCATCAGTGATACTTAATATTAGCATAAGTTTAATCCGAGCCTTTTGTCCTGGAAGGTTATCTCCAAAAATAGCACCAGCGTCTCTAAGATTCTTTCCACCACCAGTATAACCATATGTATCGAGCACTCTACCAGTTGGACATCTTGATACAATTACCACTGGAATATTTCTATTTAGACTTCGTTTAATTCCCTCATACATTTCAGGAGGAAGATTGCCACGGCCCATAGCCTCAATGACAATACCTTTATATCCATTATCTATGCAATAATCAATTAAATCTGAACCCATCCCAGCAGCACTCTTTATTAATGAAACCTTACATTCAATGTCATCAGTTTCAATATGATGATGGCTGACTATATCTCTATAAAAAATAACTTTATCATTATCTACTATGCCTAAAGGACCAAATTCAGGAGATTTAAAGGTGTCTAAAGATAGAGTGTTTGTCTTTGTCACATGAGATGCAGCATTAACTTCATTATTCATTACAACCAGTACACCTTTATTTTTAGCTTCTTTTGATATGGCTGTACAAATAGCTGCAGATAGATTGCTTGGTCCATCATAGCCTAACTCTGAAGAGTTTCTCATGGCTCCAACAACAACAATAGGTTTTTCTGATTTGATAGTCAAATCTAAAAGATAGGCAGTTTCCTCAAGCGTATCTGTACCATGGGTTACTACTAGCCCAGTTATATCATCTCTTTCCACAGTCTTTTTTACAAGCTTGGACAATTCTAACATCATTTTTGGAGTTATATGAGGACCTGGATAATCTCCATAATTAATTGTTTCAATATCAGTGAATTTTTCAATATTAGTGACCATAGCCATTATTTCTTCGCTGGATAAGGCTGGAATAGCTGCATTTAACCTAGGGTCAACCTTCATAGATATTGTACCACCAGTGAAAATTACAGCAACTTTATTATTCACAATTAGCACCCCCATAGAATGGAATTAACTAATACTATTTTAGCATAAAAAAGAAATATAATAAAAGAAATGTAGTTATGTTAATAACTTTTAATATGCAAAATAAAACTCATATTATCAGTGCCTCAAGAAATGAGTTTAGAATAATTGAAGATTTCAATAAAGATGAATGTATTCAAGCAGTTATTAAAGATGGAGGAGTTAATAGAACTACAGTGAATTTTAATTAATGAATTGATCAGGTAATATTACACTGTAAATAACGTTCGTGCAAGTCGCTCATATAAAGGCTAACCAAAAAACAAAAAGACCCCTCGAGGGGGTCTTTTGTGCATTCCTATACGTTTAGGAAGCAAAGTAAACCGTTCAAAAGGGGTATTGGGAATAGAGATCTCATTTGAGGTTACCAGGGGGATAACCACAAACAGATTATAACAAATTACGACAAGCTTTGCAAGGTTTTTTGTGAAAAATGTTAAAGAAGAGTTAAGTAGGCTTATTGGATTAGTCAGAATAAATTATTTTGCTATTAACAATCCTTTTCACTTTAAGTAATTTCCTATATAATAATAAATATGTAAATCTCTTCTTAGAACATGGTATATATAGATAATATAAATATATAAAAATCAAACACTTATATAATACTAGATGTAGAAGGATTATTTTTTAAATGGGGTGAACTAATGAAGGTTTATTTAGATAACAGCTCTACAACCAGACCGAGAGACGAAGTTATAGAAGAAATTTATCATATGCTAAAAGTTCAATATGGAAATCCATCATCTTTACATAGAATGGGACTAGAAGTTGAAAAACGAATAGAAAGCTCAAGAAAAATAATATCTGATTTTATCAGATGTGATAAAGATGAAATGTTTTTTACAGCAGGTGGTACTGAATCAAATAATCTAGCTATTCAAGGTATAGTAAACAAGAATATTAAAAGAGGAGATCATATAATCACAACTAAATTTGAACATTCTTCAGTATTGAACACTGCAAAGTACTACGAAAACAAGGGATTAAAGGTTACTTATCTTGATTTAGATGAATATGGTATGATAAGTTTAGAACAATTAGAAAATAGTATTAGTAAAGACACTATTCTAGTGACAATCATGATGGTAAACAACGAAATAGGTACAGTTCTTCCTATAAATTCTATTAGTAAAATAGTAAGAAATAAAAATAGAAATACGAGGATTCATGTAGATGGGATCCAAGCCTTTGGCAAGTTAGATATAGATGTTACGAAGCTTAATATAGATACATTATCTTTTAGTAGTCATAAGGTTCATGGACCAAAAGGAGTAGGTGGATTATATGTTAAGAAGGATATTATTCTTGAGCCTATAATCTTTGGAGGTAATCAAGAAAGAGGCATAAGGTCAGGCACTGAAAACATACCAGGAATCATAGGTCTTGGAAAGGCTGTAGAGATACTAAAAGATAAGTATAGGCAAGAAGCAGAAGATATGCAAAAGCTTAAAAGCTATTTTGTGAGAAGGTTAAAAGATAGTATAGGCAACATTAGAATAAATAGTTTGTTGGATGAAAGATGTGCTCCCCATATATTAAATGTTTCCTTTATGGGAGTTAGAGGTGAAGTATTACTACATTATCTAGAGGATAATCAGGTATACATATCTACAGCATCAGCTTGCTCCTCACATGGAAAAGGAAAGAGTCATGTATTAAGGTCAATAGGCTTAAAGGATGATGAGATTGAAGGTGCAATCAGATTTAGCTTTTCACATTATAATACATCTGAGGAAATAGATTATGCAATAGGAAAACTTGAGCAATCAGTAAGTGATATTAGAAGAATAACTATGAGGTGAGAATATGGATAAGGTAATAAGTGTTAGCTTCGGAGAACTAGCTTTAAAAGGACAAAATCGTTATTTTTTTGAGAATAAGCTAGTGACAAATATTAGAAACATTGCAAAAGGAATGGGACAAATTAAAGTTTACAAAGACCAAAGCAAGATATACATAGAGGTTGCAGAGGAATATCAAGATGAACTAATCAAGAGGTTGAAAAGAATTTTTGGTATAGTTAATATTAGTCCCTGCTATAGAATTGAAAAAGATATAGATGAAATAAAAAAGATTTCATACAAAATATTGGAGGAAGCAAAAAATAAAAGAGGAATTAAAACTTTTAAAGTAGATGTCAATAGGGCAGACAAAAGATTTCAACCTAATTCAGTAGAACTTGCAAAGAAATTAGGGGCATATATATTAGACAATTCAGAGGATATAACTGTAGATGTACACAATCCGGATGTTTATGTATATGTGGACATCAGAACTCACTGTTACATATATACTGAAAAAAACAAAGCATTTGGTGGATTACCAGTGGGTACAAACGGAAAAGGATTATTACTATTATCAGGTGGTATTGATAGCCCTGTAGCAGGCTTTATGATAGCTAAGAGAGGTGTGGAAGTAAGTGCTGTGCATTATCATAGCTATCCATTCACTAGTGAAAGAGCAGAAGAGAAGGTTAAGACACTTGCTGAAATACTAACTAATTATTGCGGGAAAATTAAATTGTATAGTGTGAACTTATTAAATATACAAAAGGAAATCAATGAAAAATGTCCTAAGGACGAAATGACTATTATCTCAAGAAGATTTATGATGAGAATAGCAGAAAAAATTGCCATAAAAGAAGAGATAGATGCATTAATTACGGGAGAGAGCTTGGGTCAAGTAGCCAGCCAAACAATTAAAGGAATACATGTCACGAATTCTTCTGTTAGCTTGCCAGTATTAAGACCTTTAATAGGGATGGATAAAGTGGAAATAACAGACATATCTAAAGAAATAGGTACTTTTGAGACTTCAATTCTACCTTTTGAAGATTGTTGTACAGTTTTTTTGCCTAAACACCCTGTAACAAGGCCTAAATTAAAGGATATTGAAGAATCAGAAAAATCCTTAGATATTGAAAACCTAATAGAAGATGCAATAGGAAAAATTATAATTTATGAAATGAGACCTTAATATGTTTTAGTAAAACTTGTATTTTTGTAGTATTATATAAGTATTAAGAATATTATTTTATTAGTATTAAGAATTGACTTAGGAATTTAAAGTAAAGGAGAATGAATTATGAGACTAGGCTTAATTGTACTTGTTGTAGTACTTGTAATAGTAATAGGTTTTGGTGCTGCTATTGCTGGAAGCTACAATAATTTAGTGAGGTTAGACGAAGAAACTAATGCAAAATGGGCGCAAATTGAGAATCAATTGCAGAGAAGAGCGGATTTAATACCTAATTTGGTAAATACAGTAAAAGGGTATGCGGCTCATGAGGAAGGTGTATTATTAGGAGTTACACAAGCTAGAAGCAAACTTGAAACTGCTAGAACTCCTGGTGAACTTGCAGATGCCAACGCACAGCTTACTACTGCACTAGACAGATTAAATGTAGTGGTAGAAGCTTATCCAGAGCTTAAAGCTAATGAGAATTTCATAAGATTTCAAGATGAGTTAGCAGGAACAGAAAACAGACTTGCTGTTGCTAGAATGGATTATAATGAATCAGCAAAATCACTTAATGGAAAAATAAGATCATTTCCAACAAATATTTTCGCTGGTATGTTTGGTTTTGACCAAAGGGAATATTTTGAAGTAAGTGAACAAGCAAAAGACGCACCACAAGTAAACTTTTAGTGGGTGAATTGAATGAAGAAAAACAGATTAATTCTTTGTTTTCTGTTGACAATTCTCTTATTATCAGCTAGTATCACTGTCTATGGAAGTGGAGTTGACCTTCCTGAACCAAGCAGATATTTTTATGTTTATGATGAGGCTAATATTATAGATAACTATTTAGAGGATTATATAATCAATGCTAATGAGCAGCTCTATAACAAAACTGGAGCGCAAATAGTAGTTGCTACATTGAATTCATTAAATGGGAACAGTGAACAAGAGATAGGTGTGCAGCTTTTTAGAAAATGGAGTATAGGAAGTAAGGAAAAGAAGAATGGTGTTTTGATGCTTATAGCTCCTAAGGAAAGAGCACTTTGGATAGAGATAGGCTATGGACTAGAAGGAGCGTTACCAGATGGAAAAGTGGGAGGAATTAGGGATAAACTAATTATTCCTTATTTTAAAGAAAATGACTATAATACAGCTATATTAAAAGGTTTTGACGCGATTTTATCTGAAGTAGCTATTGAGTATAATATAGAAAAATCAGATAACACAGATTACCAAGGGAATTACAATGATGATGAAAATAGCAATACTGAAATCAAAGTAAACCCTATACTTATAGCCATAGGTATTATAGTATTCTTGATTATAGATTTCAAATTTTTTGGTGGATTTCTTACTATGATGATACTTAGGTCCTCATCAAGAGGAGGCTATGGTGGCAGAGGTGGCAGAGGTGGCGGCGGAAATCGTGGAGGAGGAGGCTCCTCTGGTGGCGGTGGAGCTGGCGGAAGGTGGTAGGGCGTAGACTATAAGTTCTACGCTTTCTTCTATTTGTTTTTCCTATATCCAATAACTTGTACCTGAACCTCATTTTATCATACTAAACGACAGCAAATATCTATTTTTTTTGGATAGTGAAACCTAACTTTTATAACAATAGAGTTTTAATTTTAAGAGAAGGGTTATAAATATTATTAATTGGGTAATAATACATCAGTAAAGCGAATGCAAATCATTTGCATTAATAGGAGGAAGTTTCATTGAAAACAAAAAATATTAGAAAACTATATTTAATTATTTTAGCACTAATACTTTTACTAAGTGGATGTAAATATG